>Ga0209700_104480_pt1 | contig 25117 bp, 12 predicted proteins | sample SiratroredBW_FD_187528 | JGI IMG/M metagenome (GOLD analysis project Ga0209700, IMG submission 187528) | Root nodule microbial communities of legume samples collected from California, USA - Siratro red BW (SPAdes) (version 2) | ecosystem: Host-associated > Plants > Roots > Nodule | place: USA...
TAAAGATATCTGTTTTGTAAATTTGGAATGATAAATGGAAAGTTTTGAAAATCTTAAATATGTTACGGGTGATATTTTTTTTTTATTTATTCTAAAGTGATGCTTCATGAGTTTTTTTTTTTTTTTCTTTGTGACACATTGGAGTTCATAAAAGGATAGTAAAAAATTTCTTTCTTAATATTTTATCCTCTGTGAGTTATTTTTCTTTTCTTTGTGACAATTGGAGTTCATAAAAGAATAGTAAATAATTTCTCTCTTAATTTTTTATTCTGTGAGTTAAAACACAAGTAACGATTAATAATTAACTTTTTCTCTATTTTTTTCTCTATTTCATATTTTTTATAAAACAAATAAAAACACAAAGTATGCACTTTATATTACATAGGTTATAAATATATTCTGAATTACATTATTTAAATTATTTTTTTATTTTCAAATTAGTTAATTTGAAATTAATTTGTTTTAATGGTTTAAATTATGTAAATACATATTTGAAAGACAAGTTGTAAGAGAATTAAAAACTCTTGTAATAAAGGCTTCTCTTTCATGCTAACTATTTCTTCCAACAATAACAAGGATAATATTTACTAATTGTTCCATTCTCTCTTTTATTAACATGTGTCATGCTTATTATTAGGAAAACTAAATTTAGTGTAACTCAATTTCACATAACTTATAAAATAAATATTGTTTCCAGTTGTGATATTATTTATTCTGATCTCCTCCAACTACTTCCATTATTTGACTTAGCATTCTGTTCACTTTCTTCCTCTCACAGCTTACACTTGTAAGTTAAATATATGGGTGTCAAGGTCCTTAAATAGAAATAAAATCTATCCAAGTGATTTTTATTAAAGTTTTCAGGGATCCACGTGGTCGCATGTGATCTTCAAAAAATATCTTCATGACCATACTACCAAGAAAGGTATTCTCACATAGTTTCCAAAGTTTTTTAAGTTGTCGTGGATGCATGCTATTTGAATTTGATGTTAAAATGTACATGTTCTGTGAAATTTTCTAAGAATTTAGTTGGCTAGCATACTAATAAGTCAAAGATATACACAAAATAGGGGGAACTAATATATATATATATATATATATATATATATATATATATATATATTTTTTTTTTTTAAGGATACCATGAGTCCTTAAGAACAATTTGAATAGATGAAGCTTCTTCATGTGGCGATGTGTGGGGCTTTTGAGACTTGTTTTTTTAGGTTCGCTGGCTACATTAAATATATTTGAAACGATCCAAATATTCCTATATTTTTTATTTTTTATTATCGTTAAAAGTATTTCAGATTGTACGATAGAATTCTTTGTTAGTTTGTTAGTAAATCATGAAGTATAGAAAATTTATTTAAAGTAAGAAATTAATTTAAATTGTCCTAATTCAAAATGCATTCAAATTGTACTACTTCAAAAATGTATTTTAGATTACACTACGAAGAATCTTGAATAATATTCAAATTTAATAATTTTATATTTATCAAATTAGAACACAATATTTATATTTTTAATTTCTTGATTATATAAACATACATAATTAGTTTAATATAATAAATATTAATATACTTCATTTTTAGTATAATAAAGAAGTAATTATACTTTTAATACAACAACTTTAATTTTATTAGTTAAGGGAAAAGTTATTGAAAAAGTCATTGAGAATATTAAATTTATAAAGTAAGACGGAAAAAGTAAAAGTTTGGTAATTAATATTAATATTAATTTTTTAAAAAATCCACTTATGTTAACTACTAAAGGCTAAATATATCTTTAATTAACAATGAATGTGAAAAACTAAAAAAAAAGAACTATGTTAACTTAAAAAACACAGTTTTTTTATTCTTGTTATTTCTAAACGTTGGTATTCCTATGTGCTCCTATGCTGTCTTTCTTTCAAATTTTTTATTTTTCTGGAAAGTTATTTCTTAATGTGGAATCCTTTATGGCTGGTCATACACATATGCTAGATTAGGACAAATTCTTCTTGCATCCTAATATCTTCTTCCTGCATCCTAATATAAAATTTTAATTCCACAACTGACCCTATCTGGTTCATATAGAAAAAAAAATAAGAACCGGATAGTACCTTCATCCGGTTTACATTTCAAAAAAAATGACAATCGGATGGCACCCCCATCCGGTTGTCATTTAAAAAAAATTCATTTTATTTTGAAATGACAACCGGATGGCATACTCATCCGGTTGTCATTTTGATTTTGAAATGACAACCGGATGGGACTGCCATCTGCTTCTCATTTCCAAATCAAAATGACAACCGGATGGAACCTATCCGGTTCTCATATATCAAATCGGAAAATTGTTCTGTTTATCGTCGACAACGCCTAAATCCCAAATCAACTACTCTAATCAGCAATATCACTTACTAATTGCTAATAAACACCAAAAATTACTTACTTATCGCTTGTTTTAAGGATTAATTAAAGATTTAGAAACAGATGTTAAAATAAAATCTGAATGGGATGCCATCCGATTTTCTTTTTTTTACGTTATGAACCGGATAGGTGTGTGGAGTATTTATAGAATTAAAATATTTATATTAGAATGCAAGAAGCGTGTATTAGGATGCAGGAAGAATTTGTCCTAGATTAGACATTGATACACAGCGACAAAATAGTAAGAAAATAAAAGTAATATAAATTACTTTAGAACGGTAAAATAAGAAAACTCTCGACCAACACGTACTTATTCAGGAAAATGATTTTTGGTACTGTGTCCTCAAAACATATTTTCTAAAAGCTGAAACGTTATTTTCGACAACACTTACGTTTTTTTTAAGTGACTTTAAAATGAAAATATATGAAAAGTTAAGTTGTTTTGATTAAGAGAAAAATGATAAAATTTGAATGAAAAATTTGTAAGTAATGTAATAAGTATAATAGATATTTTAATTTTTTAATTGACAAAAATTATAAGAGTAAAAATAAATAAAAAATATTAATTTGTTAGATGTAATTAATGAATTATTATTTTTTATTGATAGAATTATAAAATTATAAATTATTTTAAAATTAAAATTAAATTATTATTATGAATATAAATTTATATTGATTTTAATTATAGTTTTTAATTTTACTATCTTTATTATTAAAAAATTCTTTTGTTGCAAATCTCCACAGACATTGAAATTTTGTCATTAGTTTTTGATTTTTATTAATTTTTAATTCATCGAATTACAAGCTACGATCGCATTTCTTCTTAAAGCATTCATCTTCGAAATCCACATGATAAATCAAACAAGTTGTAAAAGAAATCACATAGTATTAACAAAACAAATGCGCTACAATGATTAGCTGTATAAAAGCACGTTTAGAATCATCCTCAATATCAATTTTAGTTAGTAAAGGAGAGTCTCAGAGATTAATTTAAATCAACAAAAGGATTCACGCAAGAGGACTCATTAACAATTTTATTGTTCCTAATAATGGTTGAAGGATTAGCAAGTTTAGTAAGACACATGATGAACAAAAACATACTAAAAGGAGTACAGGTAGAGAAAAAGAAAGAGGTACTGGTTAATCTACTACAATTATAAATATGACACACTATTCATATTCAAAACCATAACCTAGAACATTCTGACAGTAAAATATATTTTTAGATGTTTTGAGTTGACATCTAACCTAAGGATAAACTTCAATAAAAAAAAATAAGATAAGAAGGATAGAAATAGAGTCAAATGACATATGATTAGATTTTTTATAATCTTAACCTGTAAAACCATGCTAATTCTATTTACATATCTAAAGATACCGGTGGGAGAAAATCATTGAAAGGCCAACTTCTGACAATCCATGTTAGAAAAAAATAAAGGATATATTGTAGAAATGAAAAGGAAGAAAATTATTTTTTGTAGAAATAGTAACTTTAATTAAATCCTTAAATTTTTAATCACCTTTATACCTCTATATTTATTTTTTGTCATTGTTTAAAATGCCAACTAAGGTAGGAAGAATAATTAGGAGAACCCAAACTGAATTTTTATGAGATTGAGGACAAGAAAAAAGAAAGTAGAAAAAGTGGAACAAAATATGCCAATCAAAAGAAGAAAAAGGGTTAGGAGTAAAAGATTTAAAATTTTCTAACACATCCCTGTTAGTGAAGTGGAAGTAGAGAATGAGCTCAGAAGAATTATGAAAAAAGGTATTAAAATCAAAATATAGATCTTAAAGAAATATAAACATTAGAAAGGAAAACCGACTAAAATCATATTGATGGAGAGATATAAAAATACCTCTGAGGTATGTGCACAAGGAAATTGATTTAATAATAACATAACTTAAAAAACTAGAGCAGGAAACAAAATAAAATTACGAAAAAACAATTTTGTACGGGGAAATTTTTGAAGAGAAAAGATACCTAAATTATACTCTAACTCCTCTAATAAGGAAGTAAATCTAGAAGAGATTATTAGATGGAATAGGGAGGAAGTTAGATTGGAGATGAGGAATGGAAACGTTTTAAATTTGAGAATATAAAAGATTTATGTAATCATCAAACAAATTACAAAAGTGCGAGATTATTGACTTTTATAACAATCAGCTCAAGTTATATTAATAACAGTATTAATAGATAGTTGGGAGTAAATAAGTTTTACACTGCGGACGCGTAGCTATTAAATTCTTTGTTATTCTATTTTTTATGGCAAATAATTGTTAGTACACATCCCCAAATTACAAGTTTTCAGACAATTTTTTTAACATCAATTTTCTACTACTTCCGTTAAAAAAAAAATCAAAATTAATTTAAGCACACGCTTACTTAAAACTAATTCTGTGGAATCACTTTGATCCGAAATCAATATTATCCACACATGAACTCAATGGAGAGGCATTACACGGTTTACACTCACGCTGAGAAAACGAAAAAGAAAGCTGCCACCATATCTTGAATTTGAATTGCAAACTATTTATGGTATTTCTACTGGAGCAGCTTCTTGTTCAATCAAGATCAGTGCATCAATGACAGATAGAATAGAGGCCCATGGCTATACGCAGACAGCAAATATAAACCACATTCACCCTACAGTTTAAGGAAGGGATAAGTATAAGTACCCATAACTGGCAAAAAGCTCTTCCTCATGTTGTTCCATTTAATTAGTATCTTCGAATAAAGTTGTCACAAAAGAGGTACTTTTAACCGTCAGATTCAGAAAAAATGGTCATATTCAAACCTTGTCTTTTGTTTTAAAAATAAAATCAAAACTTATTCTGTACTTTCGAATAATCGCAAGAATACTTCTTCCTACACCCCCATTAATTTCTTTAGATACCCTCCACTCAATCAATAGACTTTCTGAAATATAAAATACACGTCCAGAAAAATCCATTTCAAAATGAGCTCATCGCAATACCTTTGAATATCTCAAACTTATGGAACTGAGGTAGCATGATTAGTTCATGAAAAACAAAATGAGCTTACATACTTGTCCATTTATACAACAACTTCAATAGAATAATGTGGCTCTGGAAAAAATATCTGAAAAAGGTTAACAACTTAAATCATGTAGTTGTAACCTCTGGTAGATTCCAGACGTGACACACGCAAGCGATTTCAGAAATACGAGGTAGGGGGATAGGAACCAATATCGACAATAAATACAAGGTATTCACATAATTATTATCGTTTACATCTTACAAGACACTGTCTAAGATAATGGATAACGTTTTGTACTATCCATATTTCAGATGAATATAGTTCAAGTTGACTAATTGAAGCTATCCCATATCATATGATATCAGCCCATTTATTTATTTACTTTTGCTGAACTGTTACAATTTCCAAAGGAACTGCTATCAATCGGGAAATTTATACTTGGAATGTAGGCCTGCGATCAAGTCAACTTAGAATGCCATAAAAAAATGTACAAGTATATGAAAAAAATAGATACAGCACAATTCAACATGTTGAAAGAAAAAAGAGGCTGAGATTTAGACACAACTTTATTTCCTTTGTTTTTTCACAAGTTAAGATATTTAACAGAAAAAACATATTATCAGGGAGCCAACCGCTCAACCTTCCACAGCCGCTGTCCATTGATCTCATGGGGAGTATATTGCAACCTGTCAATAAAACATGCACACAATCTCAGAAAAATTGTGGAAATTTACTTCACTATGTATGAAAATATGCTAGGGTACAGAATGATAGCCTAGAGTGTACTCTAGAACATCGTACTCCTTTAACTAGGATTTCAAACGAACCTTTTAAGGAAAGGAAGTCTGTGAAATGTTTCTGTTAGGTGTCTGCTAGTGTTAGATATCTTCTAGCATCTGTTAGTAAGGAAGAGAAAGGAGTTGGGCTGGGATATTTAGAAGAAATCAGACATCGTGCCCATAAATAAGAAGAGGGGTTGAGATTGGGAGGTAGCTAGTCACTAATGGAGAATATCAGACAGTAGGACCTCAGTGGAATTATTTTCAGCAATCACAAGCTGTTCGCCACGATGATAAAAAGCAAATGTTTAGGGGCATTAAATACTTTAGCATCAATCAGTAATTGTCAGTGAGGGAGTTAGTTTAATTGGGATAATAAGAAAAAACAATGCATCTTGACTATGAATAAGCAGGGTTTTAGAGGGAGAGGTAACTAGTCATTTGTGAGAATTGGGGCCACAGGACGGGGAGTGGACGGTTCATATCCTTGAAGTTTTGCAATGCTTTATCTTTGTAATAGGATATCCATATTTCTTCCTAATGAAGTACCAGGTTCCTATGGACGGTTTGTTTATAGAACAAACGTAACAAAACACCAGGATCAGATCGAATTCTATACCAGATAAGATAATTCAAAATTGAACAATGTCCCTAAATAAAAAATAATTCCAAATCGAAATTGCCATCAAGGACAAGTATATAAATTTTAGCAATGTCAATATAAACTTTATTTAAGTAACTCAATTTTTTTGTGGGGATAGAGACAGTGAATAACTTTTTAAAGTAAAATTGTCATATATTGTTGTAGATGTGGCAGATTTCTTTATAACGTTATCATAATCAAGCACCCAGACTAGGATATAGATCAACTGAAATTGATAGTCATACGACTCCGATCATGAACCTGAGCCGTGCCTTGAAAACTCAATACATGTTACTAAAAACTATTATGTACACACTGTTTGGCTTCATCCATTCATAGAAAAGAAAAAACACTTAAAAACAAGAAAACCTATCACAAACGAGGATGCAACCACCTGTCATGCAAGCGAGATTTCTGTCCTTGCCAAAACTCAAAAAGTTGTGGTGTGAGTCTATATCCTCCCCAGTTAGGTTTAGGGATCAAACTTCTGCAAGTAGAAAATATGAGGATTATTTACAGCTTCCCTAGAGTTAACAAATGGGAGAAAAGGGTATAATTAAATGAGATGGTTAGCTACTCAGATTTCCAAGTCCAAGCAATGCGAAGACATGGGGTTATAGACCATCTCAAGGAAGTTACATATTTGATCAGAATTCACAAATAACATTGAGTCAAAAGTAATTGTTCAATAACTTACCCATCAGCATATTTTTGTTCCAGTTCTTTGTACTCCTGATAAAGAACATGCCTACCAGGTACTACAGTACTCTGATGATCCATGATCCAAGAAATTGAAATTATAAGTTTACATACCATATCATTTCCACATATAACAATTAGATTTAAAGATAGGCAGAAGTAGGACCTGCTTGCTGACTATTGCTCCAATCTGACTTCCTCTAGGACGGCTATGGAAATATTGTTCTGATTCCTCATCAGATACTTTCTGAACAGGCCCTTCTACCCGTACCTAGGAAAATAAATAAATAAAAAAGGAATGGATAACAATAAGTTTTCTTTCCTTAGTCAAATATGAATTAGGGAGGAAATAAATTATGAAATCAGTACACAATTTTAGGAGCCTAAAACAGCAAGGAAAAAAATCATTTCCCTAAGATAAAGATAAATTATTGATTACAGCTGGTCCAACTAAAAGGACCTGGGGAAACAGAATCAGTCAATCACAATTGGCAGCTGCTTCATATTTTCCAAATTACTATCCAACAGTCCTAAAATATCATGATTATCAAATAGTTGAGGCATGCCTCCAAAATGCAGTGACACATAGTTTGCATTATCAAACTGTATTATCAAGTTAAATTGACACACTAATCATTGTTCTTCACCAATGTAAATCAAGTCAGCAAATGCAAAACAACAACAGCAACAAAAACAACAAATTAAATTTGTATAGCAGAAATATCATTGATGTTCATCTTCTATCACTTCTTGTGTAGGTTCTAAGATGAGATCATTTAGAGAAACAAAATGGATTAAAAAAGGTATTTGACTAACAATGCAGGTAGGCAACTGCAGGAAATTTTGGTGGTATTAATATCAAACTTAATGCAACTAATATAGATAAACAGACTGGATTAAGATAAATATATTTTATTATTTTGCTAGATAAAAGAGAGAGCACAACAATGATAAAGGACACTGACTTCACATCGTTCAATTTTTTATCATGACTAAAATTTCTAGATGTCTGTTTTGACTTTAACATGGAAAATCAGCTTTTGTCCACATAGGCTTAAAGAAAATTAAAACCACGTAGACGCATTGCCAAACAGATCAAGCCCTTATGAATCCCAGCTGAATTTTACCAAAAGGCATCAACTCAAGGCTCCAAAAGTAGAAGCCATACTGATAGTAGATATTTTAATCCCCTATGTTATACCCCACCTGAGATTTTAGTCATCCAAATCCTAAATGGTCTCTTAGGTGTTATATTGTAACTATCAATTATTATAACGATCCTTCTTTTTCCTACAAATAAAAGTAAATTAAGGCATGCTGCACCATGTTCCAAGAAGGCATGATATTCTTTGGCATGAAAAATAAACTTCGTCAATTCCATTAAGAACAAGTCAATCTGAAGATGTGGCTAGCCAGAACGTAAGCAATACTCACCTGCCGGTTTAAACCATCCCAGTAAAAAAGCAGCGCTGCTCGAGGATTTTCAGATAATTCACGTGCCTTTCGACTTTCATAGTTTGTGTACCTGTGCAAATCAATTGCATTAGCTGAACATAAATAAGCATTCGCTAGAATATAATAGGTCTAAGATAAAAATAGCAGATCATTACTGACCACACAAATCCATCCTTATCCAAGCCTTTTAGCAATACCATTCGTGATGAGCTGCAGGCATATCAAGAAGAGTAATTTGCAACTTTTAGTTCAGATATTACACATACTATTCAGAAGTATGGAACAGTAATTAATTTTACAAGACCCACTGATATTCAGGCAATCACCATTTTAACATTAAAAAAAAGGAGATCTTACGGTTTTCCATCCTTCCCTACAGTTGACAAAGCCATGGCATTTGGTTCCTTCAAACCAGCAGCCATTGCATCATCAAACCATTTCTGAAACTGCAGATAACAAAAAGAATATTGTAAATTGGAAATCATTTGTAGTCAATAAAATCTCAAATTTGGAAACTGAAATAGACCATGGCAAAGTACTAAATTCCTTAACAACGACAAAGAGGGTAAAAGAAGGACACTCTGCAACACAGTATTGTTTCACATGAAAGTTACCTGATTAATAGGGTCAGCCTCCACCTGCTCTTCAAGAAATTCTGGTGAGATATAATTCTCTCTTAGAGCTGAGATATCAATTTGTGGAGGCTTTCCAATTCGAACACACATCGCTGTTCCAGGATAAGGTGGAAGTACAAGCTTATATTTTTCTGCAATAGCAGGTGGAACAAATCTACCTCCTAGAAAGTGGTGAGGACCACCAAACTTCTTTGAGCCTAATTTTGGAGCTGTCAAAGAAACCTACAAAAAAAATTAAACCCAATGGAGGAATGTATCTCAACAGAAACACAATTTGTGTTGAAATAAATATCCTAGGATATTATATCTAAATTTTCAACATTTAAAGATATAAATAATGAGACAGAAATATCCCTGAAACATACCAACATATCAGGCTTAATGCCTGCACCATCAACATCTCCCTCTTCAACATGCCACCCAGAGGGAATATCTACAGAGACAATAACTGATCTTTTTTGGCCAATTTGATTATTATCATGTAAGGAGACAAGTCTCCGGATCAAATCATCAAAAGGAGGCCTGGGAGAACCTGAAGTAACAGAAAATAACAAAGTACAACAATATAAAATTAAAATGGAATTGTTTGTTGTATGACCCATACAGTAGTTCAGAATTCAGAGTCAATGTGATGGGATGCGAAAGACATTGACAACAAAGAAAGAGTTATTTAATTTAACTGAGTGGAGCTGCAGATTATAATTGTAGCAATGATATTGATCCTAACAGGGATCCCACGAGCATTCTAACAGTAAGCATCAAAATAACAAGGAGGAACACATGAAAAAAAAAGGCAATCAATGATTACAGGCAGAAAAACAGTGGTATCAGTATGTTGTTCGGTCCCTGGTTTGCAAAACATAGGTGAGAATTGCGTAGATGCTCTAGATGTGCAAATAAATCTTAAAAAGAAAAATACCTACCATGAAATGAGAATCCAAACATCGCATCTACAAGAATGTCAAAGTCATTTGAAAGATCTGACGGTAGTTCTTCCACTGACAAGAATGGGATCGACAGTGCTTCAAGCTACAGCAACAACAATTCATGAGACTTGAAGTAACTCATTAAACCCAAAGAAATAGATGGCAAGAAGACACAAAAAACACAATAACAAAAACAAAAAGAGTGGCAGTTCCAAACTTTGTCAAAATGAGTTCCATCCAACCTGAGTAACTAATCCAGCATAGAGAGGCTTGGGGGTACGCTTTGGGTAGCACACAAAGGGCTTATAACCAAAGTGATGCAGGTGGCGAGCAGCTACCAGACCGTCACCACCATTGTTACCAGGGCCACATATAGTAAGAACTCGACTATGCTCACTAGGTTTGTAAACCTGTGAGATAATAGTAATTCAAGCACAAACGCACCAGCATTAACACCAAAAGAAAAAAATCAGAGAGAAAGAGAACAAATTTTAGTCACAGGATGTTTCCTCTTTCATAACTCATTCTAGTCACCTAATGCAACAAAACACCAATTAGAAGACTCCAATGCGGAGCAGGAATCAAAATTTACAATTATTATAATTATCTTTGCAAAATTGAGATGATCTACACGCAAAACAAGTACCTCGGAAATGGAAGCAGCGACGCTCAAACCAGCCAATTCCTAAATAGTCCGTTCAAAAGGCGTTAACTAACTTAACCAACACATCAACACACAAAAATGAAATGAAAAAGAGAAGAAAGAAAGACCATGAGCTGGTCGACGCTGAAGCCGAGAGGACCCATAAGCGTCTCGTCAATCTCAGCGGCTTCTCGCTGCGTGAGGTAAGTGACGGAATCAGAGTTGAAATTGGCCATTACTGCAGAAGAAGAAGCAGGTGTAGGCTCGCCTCTGAAGTTGGTGGAAAATGGACGAATCGAAGGTCGGAGAACACCCTGGAAGAAAAGACGATACAGAAAAGCGAAGAATTCAGAGAAAAGCATTGAGAGAGTTTATGAGAGAAGAGGAGGGAATTGGTTTTCTTACAGATAAAAACTGAAAGAGGGGGTTGCGGTTGTTGTGGAGAGAAGAAGCGAAGGGATTATGGGTTTGAGTGAGTGAATGGGTAAAGCATAGACATGTCATGCTTCTTCTGCTGATTCTTCCTTTGGAGACCAATGAACGCATTGATTTGGTAGTTCCTTCCGATTCTGCATCTCCCCACTGTTGCTCACCACGCTCACCAACACTGCATATTGTTGAACTGGTGATAAGCCTAAACTATGCACATGATGCCTAAGAGCCAACCTCACAACATTCTTCATTATGTTTAATTTAAACTACTTTTTGTGACTGAATTTTTTACACGTTTGTCTTATTAATTCTATCTTTATAAACATAATCAATTTTATTAACTTTAAAGAAATATCTTAATAAATAATAACTATCTTGGTAAAAAATTACTAGTATTTTATAATATTATAAAAGTTAATAAATAAATTCATTCTGATTGTTTTCTTGTTATATATTTTTTATAACTTTAACATAAATTTTATTAATATTTTACTTTAATAATTATTTTATCTATAATATAGTTTATAACAATTAACAATGTTGATTTTTTAATAATTTTTCCGTGCATACATTTTTTACGGTATTTATCGTTGTAAACACAATCCACTTTATTTAAAAATACAATAACGGTTAAAAATTTATTAAAAAATTGTTTTTGTCAATTAATTTGTTTTGTACTTACTTATTTTGTTTCATGATCTTGAAATTGATTAAAGTGTTCTGTTATTTTATTTTATGTGTTTCATCAATAAAGTCGAAAATCACATAATTTCTTTAAAGCATAATTAAATACTTGCTTGCATTACAGCAAATTTTATGAAACCAAACTTGTTTTTTTTAACCAATTTTTGAGTTCATGATTTTTATTTATTTAAGAATTTAAATTACCTCTTTCATCGAGTAACCTTCAAAACTGATTCATTTAAAAAAAACAAGATTAAATTGAGTCAAGTCTTTTTTTTTTATGTTTGATAGATTTGATTTACTGAACACGGTTTTAACATTACTTATTTAAATTCTTTTATTAGACATCTATTCATTCTAAAATTTAAGGTTCTGATTAGAATACATTTTTTTAGAACAATCATACCAATTTTAAGATTTTCTAACAAAATCACATACACGGTTGCACTTGTGGGTCTAATATTTCATTATCTTATTTTAATAAATTAATATGTTTATATTAATTTTATTACCATATTACATTTTTTTCCATAATTGTTATTTTAGTATGATTAGTTGTTGAAATATAAATAAGGATCAACATGTTCCACGCACTAATTTTGACCCATACTCGTTATTTCCAAGTTACTTCCCCTTGATCATTGTTAATTAGCTTTTTATTGGTTTCCACTTCACTATTTGGAAGAGAACATGTTAACCCTAGTTTCACAAACAAAATCAAAAGAAACAATAGTAAAATTAAGTATGAAGGTTAGGATGTAAGGAGAAGGGAACTTCAAAAATTGTCATCAAGAAAAAAAAAATATTCCTGCTATTGCCAGGTTGAATTGTATCTAAAGTCCGCAGGTAATTCCCATTCCCAATTTTGGACGCAGAATTAACTAACCACCACAACCCAGCAACGACACTATTTCAGTATTCACATTGGTAAGGTAAAACCTAGAGACAATTCAAAAATAAATGTAAGGAAGCCATATTTATCTATATCTAGTTATCTACAAATCGGATTTTGTCAAAGTGCCCTCACCATTGCATTCAAGAGGCATAAGCCGCCGCCTCTTTTGAGCTTGTTCCTCACAAATATCAGGAGCCACGCCATCAATAGTCTCACCATCACCTACTGCGTTAGAAACTTGTTGCAATGGAATTGTGGGAGTGTCCTCAACAACTGCCACGTGTGAAACTTGTTTCAATTCTATCGTCGGAGTTTCATCATAATCTGGTACATGAGAAACTTGTTGCGATGGTATTGTCAGAGTTTCTTGACCAGTAGAGTGGAGATCTCCATTGTTATCATCACACTTCATAATTGGGTCTTGAGAATTTCCTACAACAGTGGTGGAAATATCTCTGACATGCTCAGCGTTTACCATGGCCGAGCAAGTGTTCTCCCCTTGTTCAGCTTCATTAGATGACCTGGGCTCACTCACTGAAGGGCAGTTTTTTGTGACCCTTACGTCTTCTAAATCATCTAAGGCACCATTTGATGCATCTAGAGATGACACAACCACATCATGGTTCGCTTGAAGAGAGATTTGTGGTCTATGACATGTATCACTGGGAAGATATGGCAAAGAACATGTTCGAGGAATAATTCCAGCCACTTGCTGGAAGTTGGGATCTGTAGGCAGGTACATAAATTGTTCCCCAAGATCAGTGTCTTCCTATTAAGATACAACAAAAACGAGGGGGGAGAGGTTAGTTTTACAACATAAATGTAAAAGAATGTAATGGGATCTAAAATAAATGTCTTGCCAGCATAATTGTACTCGTCATTGAACGGCTCAGGAACTATGCTCCATAAGTGATGGGTCGAAAGTTGATTTTTCATTGTATAATGTAAAGCAGACAGCATAAATCATTTAACAAACATACAAGTATAGGGCGTCGGTCAAACATATTCAAGAAAAAAATGCACATACAGAAGTAGGTACCTCCATCGAATATATTGAACCATTGAAACGCTGGTCAAAAGATTGGCATTGTCCCAACATTGCTCCTGCAGTAGCTCCTGGCTCAAAAAGCTCTTTAAGAACCAAGCCTGAACTGTTAAAAGATTGAGGATCCAAAGATGACGAACCAGATAATAGAGTAATTTCTATTCCCTGCCGCACATGGGAAGTTGTTGACTCCTTATTGACTTCAGCATGATCAATCCCAGTTCTGTTATCATTATTTTCTAAGCACTCATTGTCATCACTACAGCCAGAGGAAGAGATTTCGTGTGAACCATGGTTTTCCACAAGTTCAAAGATTAACTTCTGGATCAGTGTTCGCTTGAGATAAGCTTCAGCAGGCAGAAACCAGTCCACATTAAGCTGGAAAGTACTAGTTATATTAGGTCAAATTAATATAAGAATCCATATGAATCAGTTTTAAGATGCCAGTTACCTTTCAAATGTTAAAAATAGAAAACATTAAGACAACTAAGCAACGAACTAGAAAAATTGGGAGATGTAGTAATACTTAAGTAGGCACGATCAACAACTAAGACAAAAATGTTGACATCACACCCATTTAACACATTCTTCATCATATCATTGAGTATAACTCTATGTGAGACCCAGGTAATAGGATATGTACTTCACCCAATTAGTCCATTGAAGAGAACGCTAAAAAGGTAGTTCGCTAGAACTACTTGAATGAAGAGATAAATGAAATTGAGGACGTTGCAACAAATGAATTATGGGTAAAAGTATTTTCAATTTAAAAATATTGAACCACTCGAGTAATTAAGTCAACCAGCATTTATTAGCAAAACACAACTCTTCGTAAATTGATAACCAATCCAGTAGATAATTGATTTTAGAATGGAAACTTTTCCAATGATTTCATTTTTGTGTTCAAATAAAAAGTGTGAAATGCACCAGAACTAAAAGAATAAGTAGATCACTTACGAAGTTGGAAAACTTGGTTAATTTGATAGGATTGAAATTAAGAGGTGCTTCAGTAAGGAACAGCTCTAGGTAGTGAAGCAGAAATAGGCCACAATCATACGAGTTTTCTTGCTGCGGCAACTGTCATGGAGTGAGAGCATTTAATCATAACAATTAAAAAAAAAAAAACTCAAGCAGCAAAAGCAAAAAGTGACCAGTCTTAAGCAGAAATAGGCCACAATCGTACGAGTATTCTTGCTGTGGTTAACTGTCATCGAGTTAGAGCAATCACGACATTTAAAAAAATTATTTCAGAGAATAAAGCCACAAAGCGATCCGTGTTCTTTGAATAACTCAACTAATAATGAGCCATTTGAAGAAAGATAAAAATGCAAAAGGCATGCAATGGTTTGTAGCAAAATAGATGGGAAAATTAAAATTTTCAAGTGATGGGATTTTCCTCTTCAAATGTATGTAAAACAAGGTTTGCAGAAAAACCCAGTAAACCCCAAATTAATCTGCGAGTTCGGATGAGTAGGCACTTTAATATGAGATTTTTAAAAACTCTCATTTCTAAAATGCTTGACTTTTCAAAACATCAATGGAAAACAAAGTAGAAGAAGGTTAAAATGAATATTGCTTTTGAAAAATCATGGGTTAACAGCTTTTAAAATCTCAAGAGCTAAAATGTCCCACTCATTCAATCTTTAGATTAATTTTGGGGTTTACTCAAAACAACTCCAAAACATATAATGGATTGAAACAATTATATGTATTTTATATATGAATAATTAAGCCAATGAAAAAGATTTTCATCTTCATCAACCAGTAAGAAATTTTTCATAAAAAAAACAGCCAATTTCCAGAACAGTGTATTATCTACTTCTCAGCAAATAATAAAACAGAAGTTTGTTCCATTTAACACTAATAGGCCTCTAAAGGAAAAATGATTGCCCTGGTGAAAATCGTCAAAATGTTAGCAGGCATTACCGCAAGTGGAAGAAAACGCATGTTGAAGAATCTTGATGAAAGGTCTTCTTCCAACGTATCCTTGTGTCTCTCTTTCCACTCTTCCCACAAGTAACTGTAAATAAAAGATGAGAAAAGAAAAAATACTGCTCTCTTGAGTTCACCTTTTTAAACGACAATGCAAATATAAGGAATCTGCACAGTTGCAACGGAAATACACATGTATAACAGTATAATATAATTGATGTTAATGTCAAAACTAAAAAAAACAAAAAAAGCAACAGAAAATGCCAATACAAATAAGCAGCATCCATAAGCACACTGATTTTGGTTCTTATTTGTTTTGTGGCAATCAAAGAGAAAACAATCATGATATTGACATTTTCACGGTTCAAGAATTTATAGATGAAATCAAAATTAAAGTCGTAAATTAAAAAATATAGCATTTTCGTCTTTGTTACTGTTGAAAAACTGCCTTTGCCGCTATCTCACCTAGCATATAAAGGGGTTAACCTGAAAGGTTGAGTGAAATGCCACAGAGCATCGAGTCACCAAGATGTCGACTCTTGTCGCATTCCCACATATTAAGTAGTTCTTATTCACCTTAAAAGTCAGTTTTATTTTATGAGCCGAGTCCTAACCTAAGCCCAAATTCCAAGAGTTTCAATAACACAGAAATTTTATCTACAAGAATAGCTTACAGTTTGATAAAAAAAAATGCATGATCAATGGTCTGAGCTCTATTATTCAGAATTATACATGTCTAACGCTGTGCAAAAAGTTGAATACTTACAAAGTGGACAACGTTTAAATGAATTTGTTATACACAAATACTGGCTTAAGATATCAGTTTCTGTTCTAAAGCCAGAAACACTTCCACAAATAATAATTTACAAATTTTGGTTATATTGAACGTCATGTAAAATTTCAAGACTAATGATAAAATTAAAGGAAGCACACTGACCACCAGGAGATTCATTATCAATTGCTTTATAAAATCACAATTTAATAAAGCTGCCAAATCAATAATTGCAAAATTCGGTCTCAAACATGAAGCCAAAGGCAACTTACCACATATATAACATTGAATTTAGTTTCAATAGAAAAAAACATAAAATTTGCATACATTTTTTGGGACAGGAAAGAGATTAAGAGGGGAATAAAAGAAAGTGAGAAGTTTTAGTCTACCTTTGCACCAAGTTTTTCAGACCACTATGACTTCCTTTTATAGAATCCATATGCAATATACTGGGTACCTTAAGTGAATTGTGCAGCTCCTCGTCTGGAATACAAAGAATAACATAAATCTCTGAAAACCAGTATAACAAGAAAGAATATAAACTGAAATCTCACCATTAAAATTAACCACTTCACCAGGATGGCATATCACTATTAAACTCCAGTGAAGACTATCATCACATGAAAAGAAAATGCTGATCAGAACTCGAATAAACAGAAAGTCAGAGAACCAAACCTTTCATAAAGTCTTACTTGAAGTTCACAGGAATGAAGATATAATCCTTTGCAAATAAATTTACTTTTCTTGTCCATTTTCGAACACGTAGAAATGCTGCTTTTCCATCAGAAGCACTAGATGGATTTTTGTCCATATCAGCCAGCTTTCTAAAGAAAAAACTATTAAAAAAATGAAATCTAGGCTTTTCCTCCTCTGGTATTTGATTCTTAAGATACCTGCCAAAATTGAGATTTGCAGATTGTCAACCTCCTTCAAGAATCAGAATCTGGATCTAAAACCCTACAATTTTAATGGGCCTTTAAAATAAGTATACCAGAAGACAAAAAAGAAAAGAAATAGACAAGCATATTAAAGCAGGGTGAGAAATGCAGTCATGAATAGAGAAAGCAAGGAGGGAGGGAGTAACTGATATTACACCTGGCATCAGGGAATGGGGAGGAAATTCTACAATCGTGAGAGAGGGTAAGAAAAACGTGAATAAAGTGGAAGGGGAAGTATTGGTTGAAGAGAAGATAATTTTTTTAAAGGGGAGGAAGGATCCTTAATTAGGTTCTGATTGTTCTTTTTCTTGCTGCTTTTCATTTCCATTTCTTTGTTACCTAAGTAATCAACTTATACTACTCCGTAAAGGAGTGTTGCTCCTGGACTTGTAATAATTTCAGAATCCAACAATTTTTTATCATCTGCCTTTTTCACATAATCGTAATCACCAATCATTTTAGTATCCCAAAGTAATAAATCCTTTCAGTACTCTCTTTGTACAAGCACGGTATATTTTGATCCTGTAAGTTTGATTATCTATTTTCATTCTAAATTGCACGTTAAATAAACAATATGAAAATGCATTTAGTTTTGAAGGTAAGAGAAGATATAGCAAGCTCCAGAGTTAAGACAGGTTAAACAAGATAAAAATGTTATTGTACAGTGTTAAAAATGCAACAAAAGAATGATATGTATACAGATAGAGAAAGAGAAAACATACTGGATGTAAAAATCGATAATCGTGTCATTAATGAATGTGTCTGGTTGCAGGAGATCCACGTCTCTCTTGCTTAGGGAAACAGCATCTGGATCCCCTTTTGGATAGATAACATCATCAAAATTCTCCTCAAAACTGTTTCAGATCATAAACTCTCAGAGTTAAACATGCTATAAAAAGTTACACTCCGCTACCAAAAAGACACACACACATGAAATATGAAGACTAGAAAATGCTAGTATAAGGCAGTAGGCTCTAATGGGTAGATACAAGAAGATATCATGATCTTTTATACCCAGTCTAAGACACATAAAAAAGGTATCTAAAAATCAGTAGATTTATGCAAACTTGATTTCCTCAATTTAACAGAACTTGTAAAGTTTCTACTTAAATCAATGGAAAATGTAACCATGGACTCTCATATTTCCAATAAATGATATCTTTGACCTTCTCTGAGGAAGAATGAGTAGTGAAAATTACACCCTAGACCATGGTCAAAAAGCCTCTAATAATGCCATGAACCATCTATCCCAAAAGCTATAACATACTAAGCCAAACATATCAGAAACACACATTAAACCATATTGAATAAACTATTGAATAAGGGGAAAGGAAAATAAAAAGACAACATATACCATGCAACAGTAAAGGAAATAGAATACCATAAAGTACTAAACCTGAAAATGTTTTTAAAATGAAAGCTATGGACTACAGCATCAATACATGAAGGTAAACTTGTCAGAAAGGAAAAGAAAATTAATTATTCTTACTTAGGGAAGTAACATCTTGATGCATGTGAATCAGTTTCATTGCCTTCTACATCCGCACTACAAAAAATCAAACATAAATATAATAACTTCAATATTCAGAGCAAAAAACATATCCTCTTCCAAATAAACTTTGGCATGACAAATGAAATCACACATCACAGGTTTATAAAGGACTTGATGACTTACTGAAACGCAATGTTCCAAGAAGCCAAGTATTTTGTATTAAGAGATGTGATTTGCCTATGTCTCAGGGACCAATTGCAATCAACAACTGCAATTTCCAATTCCTCAATGCCTAGCATAAGTAGAGAAATGCACATACATTAAGTACCAGATAAGTTACCATCTGCGAAACAGTCTACAAACTCCTAATTACAGAATTTACCCACATAAATATATACCTATAGATTGAATAAAAAACAAATAAGTTATGTCAAATATGCCAAGCTATAAGAAAACCATTCTACATTAATCAATCATAGTACTTGCACTCACCTGAAGCATTGGTTACATGATTTGAGTGGCTTGCATTACTTGATATTACTCTAAGCTTCATAATGACGGTTCCACTCTGAAGAAAGGGCATAATCAAAGAATTATAGAATTTATACACAAAACACACTCACACACATACAGGAGGATCAAGTTACTACCAATTTTCATCCTTCATTTTCTTTTAATCCACTGTTTACAGGTGATTTCCTCTTAGAACAATTAGACTAAAAAAATTAAAAGTGAAGATAAGGAGTAACTCTTTTAAAGTCACTCATAGAGTAACTTCATTATTTCTCATTGTGTGTGTGTAATGAAAGCAATAGAACTATAAAACTCACACTTTGAAACAACTGAGAATTAATGTCAATGAGATCATCCAGTGCCCATTCCAGATCAAAGGCTTCTTGCTTTATACAAGCAGATGAAACATTGATCTTGACACAAAAGGGCGAAAAGGTTAACTTTGGCCCCAGATAATAATTATCTTGGTATGTGACATAATCAGGATGAAGAACGACTTCTGTATTTGTGTCATCCTGAAAATACATAGAAGAAAATAATAGTGAACACAAAATTAAAACAAAGCAACATAATATGCCACAAAAAAAGTAAATTAATTACCATAGAAAAGCATTTTATATTGATGTACAACATTGAGAGATAAGAAAGAACCAAATATTTAGCTTAAAGAGATAATGCAACAGCTTATATTCCAGGTAAAAAGAATACTTGATGAAGCGGCAGCAGCGGAAAAGACAAACCAATCCAAAAAACAATAATATGCATCAGTAATAAAAAAGTAAAAAGAACAGCATTAAAAACACAACTAAAGAAATACCAAATCTAAAAAAACACTGCATGTCGTGTCAATATCTTTATGACAAAATGGTTATGTCACAGAAATAAACTTTACCATGTCAGAATTGTCTGTGCCATTCAATCCAAAACCATTTAATGAAACTGAAATAATGAATACTTAGTGAGTAGACTGCAATATAATTTTCAAATTAAAAGTGAAGTTATCAGGACTCCAAGATTATAAAATATACACCACCATTCTCTGGAATATCAGAAGCAGGACTTGTTGGAGCACTCTCATCAGCTTCTGAATTGACATCAATTGATTCATTCTGTAAATGAATTGAACATAGATATAAATCTCAAAATGAAATCAATTCCTTAGACTGTAATCTGACAAAATTCAAGTTACAGTACACTGTAAGAAGTCCCTGAAGGGTCAATCTGGCTTGTTTCAGGTGAAGATACTTCGCCACTTATATCCATTTTCTCTAGCTTGTTATCGTTAAGAATATCTTTAAGATGATGATCATTCTCATGACTAGTCGAATTTGATTGTTTGTCAGCTTCCAGCACAGATTTCTTCTCTTCACTGTCATATATATCTCCCAGTGTGTCAGGAGAAGGGTCAGAACCACTCTTTTCCAAATTAAAAATAGCACCACCTACACCAACACAAGGAATACAGGCAACATTCTTTATGCCAACCTTGTTCACCTGGGAATCTGTCGATATATCATCGGCTATGTACAATCAATTTAATTGAAACCAGCTTAGAGACGAACAAAAGCAACACAAAAAGTCATGACAGGCATAATATAATCAAAATGCTTATATAATATAAAAGGTAAAAAAGAAAGAAGTGAGGAACATGAGAGGGAACCTATTTCAAGAATGCAAAATTACTAAAATAAAGACTACAAGGTATAGCTATAGCACATTTTCCATAATTAAGAGTAGGAGACGAAATCTTACAGTTCATAATCCAAAATGCAACTAAGATTTAAGATATTTGACCTTCATATGGATAACACCTAAAGAGTAATTGAGTATACTATTTTATTACTTCCTCCGATACTTTTTATAAGACTCAAATTAGAAGTGGTATTTGGTTCCTTTTTGTAAGAACAAATCCATCTTATTTCTTGCATTAATTATTTTTCACAAAATACCTTTAACTATGATTCATTATTCTGAATACAATAAATAGTTAATGGAGTACATCAATATCTTCAACTCCTTAGAAGTGTAACTTTGTCTTGTATATATAGCATTTTAATGATCTTACTTTGACTATCCACATGCTTACATATCCACATTGACCTATGGACTAATACACCAGCGTATGTTTCAAGCTTGTTCCCCAATATCATGCTAAGAATAACTAAAATAAGATGTCATTCGTTTAATGACAAATATATACAAAAAATTATAATGATAAATATATTAATGATGAGAGATATTAAAAGAATTAAAACCATGGTTATCAAATCGAGATTCAAATCATGAATTGGCAAGCTATTTTTTTTTTTTTTCTGAATCACAAATCATAATTAGTATAGTTAGATTCAGGTACAATGAAAAATTACATCAAATATACTATTTACATCATATATAGTGTTCAACGTAAACTACAAATAAATTAAACAATTTAAGCAAAAATCATACAAAATAAAACTAAGTCTTTATTTTAGAAGAATGGAAATGAACCAATTAAATAGTACACAAAGTCCATGCATTGTTAAAGTGAGTGTGGGAAAATCAAATAGGCAAGTTCACAAGCGTTCTTTCAAATTCTTCTTCCTATAAAAATTTAGACTCACAAGGCTTTTAGATTTTTTTCATGAGAAATTGTGAAGTAAAAGCATACAAATTGCTTGATGGTGCAAGATTACATATATTCATTCAACAATAGCAAGATACATAGTCACTTAAGATTTATTGCGTGAGGCAAGTCTAGAGACGGAAAAGGGGTCAACAAGTAAATAAAAATATCAGAAAGACATTGGATATCAATGTAAGAGTACAGAATAATTACGTTTCAGAAATCCACACTTATAGTTCCTTAACGAGTGCCCTGGTAAGCATTAGAATGTCTTTAACCCTTTCTCATTACATGATAATAATTATATATAGACATTCTTCATCATACATATATTAATTCAATGCCCTTACACGAATTCAGCAACCATGGCATGTCCTAAGTTCATCCACAAACTACAGTCAAAACAATAACGTCTATACTCAACGCAATCCAACTTATTTCAAGAAAGATGTCCACCAATCATGATGTCATATTTTTAAAATTATTGATAAAATCAAGTCCTCAGCCAAAGCTGAAAGAAAAAAACTCTACCGTAAGTTTCATCCCTCTCCTTAAGTTCCTTCAATTTGACTCTATAGGAAACATATACTATACTCTAAAATCAAACTATTAATCATCAAACATGAATAACACAATCACCACACCTACCAAATAAACGTTTTGCATTCTTAAGGAAAAAAAAAAAAAACAAGTACTACACATGAACAATATTGAACATGATGCTTGGTTTGGCGAATTAGGATTTTAGGGAAATTGTCTTACCGAGAGGATCGTGGACTGATAGGGATTGATAATGAAGGGCTTTCTCTGACGCAGCGGCATCATCCTCTTCATTGAAATCATCGATGACTTGTAGATCTCTGGGCGGAGAGTTACTCATGGTCCCCAATAAGGGTTTTTGAGGGAGCTGGTTGAGAGCGCGAAATTGATCCAAGCTGTAATGGCACTCTTGGGAGTTGGAGAATATGCGTTGAAGACTGACCTAAATAGTGTTGAAATCTGCCAATTAAAAGATGACAGCTGTCCCGAATTATATTGGAAGGTTCATTTATCTTTATATTCAGCACGGTAAATTTTTATATCAATATTTTGTTTTACAGATTGAAAAGATATAATACTTATCTAAAGTGAAAAATATAAAAATGTTGTAATGCAATAATACACAAAATCATGATAAACTTTTTAATTAAAACAAAAACTATTTACATATAGTATTGAATAAGATTTTTAATTAGTCGTATATGGCAAAATTTCATATATTAATAATATATCTATTAAACTGATATAAATTTCAATTTTATACAAAAATTCATAATTGTAATTCTGGAAATAAAAAAATATTTTTATTGAATAAATAGTGCATGTATGAATTATGAAAAAATTTATATTAATATTCAATCACAAACTGTAAAGTATAAAAAGTTTATTACTTTTAGAATTATTTTAAAAAAATTAATTGATTAAAAAATATACAACTTTTAAATTATTGTACTATAAGGTAGGTCATTCACTATATTCAGGTACTCACCTGTCATAACTAAAATACTTACTTAATTGACAGATTGACTACTTACTACATAAATATTTTTATAAAATCAATATGAACATCAATAATAATTGGACAGGATACTAATAAGATAAACATATGTCACTAACACTAATAAACAAAAGTTTGAGTGATTATTCTTGCACCTCCATAATGACTTCCTGCATCTTTGTAGTTTTTTAAATCATCATTTTAGACATAATGAAAATACCTAAGATGCCCTTAATCAGAAGAGGTGTTGCGTTTGTCATAGTTGAAACGTTGATAAAGGTTTAGGATTTGAGAGCAATGTAGAGAGATTACAGAGGTGAAAGAAGATCGTTGTAAGAGTTGCTTGTTGAGAAAGGAGGTTGTTGCTGAGAGGAGGAAGGAGGCTGTTCCGTTCGTCCATCGTCGATGGTGCATTTGCGGGTTCTCCAACCCGCAATGTTAATATTTTTTGAAACATGTTGCGGGATGTACAACCCGTAACTATTTTTGTTGCACCTTCACTATTGCGGGTTGTACAAACCGCAACGAAAAAGTTTTTAAAACTAATTGTGGGTTGTACAACCCACAATTCAAACAAATTTCAAAAATGAATTGCAGGTTGTACAACCTACAAACGTATATTTGAAAATTTTTTCTCGGACAAGTTGTACAACCCGCAGTTCATTTGTATATTTATTTGCTTTTTAACTTAGCTTTAATTGTATATTTTTTTTATTTGGTTGTGTAATTCTTTTGAATGAATTATGTAGTCTACGATGGAAGGAGTCTTCTGCAGTAAATTTTTCGAATAAGTAGATAAAATATCATAAATGGAACAATCACATGAAAGTGTTGTCATGATTAACCAACATGAGTGTGGTTTTTACTTTTCAGCAAATGAGGTAATTTAATTTGGATATATTAAAATTTATTATTGGATAAATTGTGATTGTTACTAAATTTAAAATTTTTATCAGACTAGATCTTTATTTGAATTTACTGAATCAGAACAGTTACATGAAACAGTAAGCAGAATCAAAAATCAATTCAGAACCCAGTCCAGTAATAATACAATTCAATACTCCAAACAAATATATCAGTATTTTA
>Ga0209700_104481_pt1 | contig 25111 bp, 11 predicted proteins | sample SiratroredBW_FD_187528 | JGI IMG/M metagenome (GOLD analysis project Ga0209700, IMG submission 187528) | Root nodule microbial communities of legume samples collected from California, USA - Siratro red BW (SPAdes) (version 2) | ecosystem: Host-associated > Plants > Roots > Nodule | place: USA...
CACATTTCTAGATCCTAGACTCAAGTCTTCAAACTTCAAGAAATCTTCATCCATCCTTCACATGATCTAGAGCATCTTCACTTGGTTGAATTCATCAAATCACTGCAGCAGTCCACTGGTGCTAACAGAGGTTAATATGGAAGATGGGGGTTTATGGAAGGAAGTCTTAGAGTTTAGATATGGATCTTGGAGGAACTTGGATATAGACTCAAGCAACAACAAGTACTCTTTTTGGGGGAGAGATTTAGGAAAAATGTGTAAGGAAGGGCCTTAAAATAATTGGTTTGATGATAATTTTATATGGAAAGTCAGAAATATAAAGAGTATAAGGTTTTAGGAGGACAAGTGAGTTTACGAACAATCTCTCCAAGATAAGTTTCTAAGACTCTATACATTATCACTTTGTAAAGAAAAAATAGTGGAGGAGGTAAGTGAATGGGTTATGGATACAGAGAATGAGAACAGAAATTATCAATGCAATTAGAAATTAATATGGTGTAGGACAAGTTTTGAGTGGGAGAAAGGATTAGAGGAAAAATTATTGAGGGATATATCAAATATTCAATGGAAGAGGGGATCACAAGATAGATGGTATTGGATGGAAGACAATCAAGGTTTTTACATGGTATTGGATGGTATAGAATTTTAAATCAGGCAATTGAGGCACATAGTATTCAAGAATTTGATTTGATTTGGAGTCTAAAGCTACCACCATCTCTTGTCGTATATCTATGGAGGTTAATATTAGATAGGCTACCTACCAAAAGTAAACTTTCTAGGAGAGGAGTGGTGGCAGGTAACTTACTGTGTCCATTGTGCTTAGATGGTGATGAAACATGAGAACATTTATTCTTTACATGTAGAGTAACTCAAAATGTTTGGGATGCATCTGATAGATGGGTGGGAGTAAAGTCTGTTGGGCCTGTGAACTCTGTAATGCATCTGCAAAGTTTTTATTTACAAGAATTGAACACAAAATCAAATACAGTATGAAAGGGAATGTGGACTGCCATTGTAACCATTGTAACAGAAATTTGGAGTCAAAGGGATAAAGTAGTGGTTAATAATGAGAAGGCTGATAATGTAGAATTTTTTTGCCTAGCACAGTTGAAATGTTGGTCATGGCTCAAGCTAGATACATCTAAAACCCCTTTCTCCTACCCTGAACGGTGTATTAACCCTATAGAATGCTTAAAAACAATGGGATAGGAAGAGTGGTTGATAATAGGGGAGACGTAGATAGGTGTATTCGCTTTTGACTTTGCAGGTTCCTCGTGAACAAGGTGCAATTTAAGACACAAATTTGGTGGTGCGAAAATCTTATCGCAGGTTACGATCAGTTGGCAGAAACAAAGCTGGTACCAGGGATGCTGCAGTAAATGATGAAACAAATAAATATTCAAGGTCTGTGAGGAAAGTATGTAACAAGGAGTATCAAAGATGGAATCTGGTTGAAAATAAGTGTTTTGTAAGGTCTGTGTTAGAATTCCGGTTCTGACGGGGAAAGTTATATGTTTGCAAATTTTGGATGATTTGTGCAAATTTGTATAGTCTTAATAGAGCATATAGGTTAGGCTAGTTGGCTATTCTGTGTTAGAATTACAATTCTAATGGAAAAGTTATACATTTACAAATTTTGGATGATTTGTGCAAGTTTGTACAATTTTGATAGAGCATATAGGTTAGGCTACTTGGTTATAGGAGTTGTTGGTGATGAATTTCTTGTAATTGTAGAATTAGGATTGGTTTCCATTGATGTATTAAGACACTGATGTAAATTCCACTGCATAAGTAGAATCATTTACAGGTAGAATCATTTATATAAATGGGTTAGAATATCCCATAAGTATCTTGTTAGTATTATTTTCATTTTTTGCTCATAAGAAAACAAAAAGGTTCCTTTAGGAGAGAAGAAAACAAAAAGATAGACATACCATTTTATATAGCTTGTCTCAACCACAAAAATTAGGTCTATTTCTTTAAATTACCAACTTTCATTAAGACGAAAACTAAGAGAGCATTATTTATTACCACTATAGCTAAGTAACTAAGTATTCCATTTTCTTTCTTCTCCTAGTATTTTTTTTCTAGGCAATAATCTCTTCAAATTTTTACATTCTCTAAAATAAAATAAAAAAAATATGAATACGAAGATGAAACTCAAGCTCTATTAAAATACTCAAATATGACACATTTTAACAATGCTTATTGCAAAGAAAGATTAGTAAATAATTGTTTCTTCTCATTTAAAAATGTGATGCTTATTCCAATATATTTTACAAGGTAATAAGAGATTAATGTGTATTAAGAAACATTTTCTTTCTTTCATAGGATGCATCTTTTAATGGTTTTGATCCAATGTAAGAGACTATTTCTTCATTAATATTGAGAATATAACACAGGATACTAAGAATAGAATTACACTACAAGAAAAAATGAATTTAATCCTCAATTTTAGTCACCGAAAACTGTTAGTCGCAAGTAGTGACTGATATTACGACCGAAACAATGTAGTCGTTTATCACTAAAATAATGATTGAAATATAATTTCGTCGCTAATTAATAAGCAAAATAGTTTAGTCACCAACTTGATTTTGATCATTAAATAAAAGAAACAAAGTTAGCCACCAATTTTAGCGACAAAAACGTGGTGGTCACAAAATAGCGACTAAAATAATTACCAAAATATAAATTATTGTAGAGACTGAAATGAAATTCGTCACTAAATGTCAACAAAAAAATAGCTACCAAAATTAACGACCACAACATGATGATAGCTAAATCGAGATCAAAACAGTAATCGAATGTAATTTATTTTAGCGATCGATTTGATTTTAGTCGCTAAAACATTAGTAAAAAAATCATTTCCAAAGTAGCGAATAAATTTAGTAACCAATTTACTGTGTTACTGATAATCATCGAAATAGCGAATAATTTATGTGATCGCTAAATGATTATTTTGAATAATATTTATATTAATTAAAATAAAAATACCATTAATAACAATAATAATATGGAAGCTATAACTTCATTCAATGTCAGAAATTCTAATGTTTATTTCTTTTAGACTTTTCATTACCTATGTCTACTTGAGGTTCATATATTAGTGAATGGTATAGTCTAACATGTTGGTTAAAGAAATTAATTTTTCTTTTCATTAATCCTTTTAGACTCATAGATATGCTAAAACCCAAAAAGTTTGTATGTGATACAATTCTACATTTTTCTAGTAAATAAATGAGTTGTTCTTTTTGTAAATCTAAATCGCCATCCTGTCTATAAGCATCTTAGACTAGTGTATCATGTTAGTATGAATTTTATCACTTTTAAACTATATACAATCCAAACCTTACTCCTTTTCTACTTTTAAACTACATGCAATCTAAATCTTACCCAAATAAAAGTTTCTAAGTGGAGATCTATGTTGGATCGAGCTCTCACCACTAGGTCAAAAGCTATAGTCATAATCAGGATGCAACTATTTTTACTTAAGAGCATATCAACTCAAGTCTCACGATTGAATTGTGATTTGGCCCAATGTATTCGTCACGAGACAGTTAATGTCACTTACAACAATCCATTCTTCAGATTTTTTCCACTTCTTATTTATAAATGAATGAGAACACATCAAAGTCTATAATTTGTAGAAACTATTATATTGTGTTCATCTAACGATTGTAAGCATGTGACCTTTCCATTTAAGAGAATAAATTCAAAGAACAAATATAATAAGATTCAAGGAAAGAAAATATATTGGTTTTGGATCCATTTCTTTCTTTTACTTTGTTAATTGAAACAATTTAATTAAGCTAAAAATAAGCGTGACTTTTCTGTATTTATTGATTTTATTATGGAATCTAAACGAATATGATTTTTTTTAGTTCTTAGTATCTTATTATAAAATTATTTTTTAAGTTATTTTATAAATATATATTTTTTTAATTAATTTTTCAACAATAATTTTAAATAAAAAATTAAAAAATAATTAATACAACAATAGGATAAAAAGGTGATATATTATATTACAACTTTAGAAATGATGTTTAATTCATTTAATTAAAGTAAAATTGAATTCTAAACTAGAATGTAATATATTTGTTAATATATTTGAAAATTTTGACATCGAGTTCTTTCCAAAAAGTAATCTTTATTTTTTAAGTTATTTTTCAACAACAATTTTAAATAAAAGTAAAAGAAATAATAATTAATATAACAACAATTATATTAAATTAGATAAAATAGTGAGAAATTATATTAAAACTTTAAAAGTGATGTTTGATTTATTTAATTAAAATTAAATTAAATTTTAATTTAGAATGTAATATATTTCTTCATATCAATTTTCAAATTATTTTTTTTAAAGAAATCTGACAATAATTTTTTTTTGAAAAGTAACTTTTTTTATTTTTAACTTATTTTTTAACAATAACTTTGAATAAGAATGAATAAAATTAATATAATTATGATTATATTAAATTAGTTAAAAGAGTTATATATTATATTAAATTAGTTAAAAAAAGTAATATATTATATTAAATTAAAAGATTTTTAAAAATGTTTGATCTTTCAAAAAGTAATTCTATGTCTAAGTTTAAGGATAAAATAAAGAATATTAAAAAAATTGTAAAACCCTAAACAAGTGACCTTAACCACTTATCAAAGGATAAGAAGAAATTTACAAGTTCAGTCCTTTGAAATTTCAAAGCCCTCTCCTTCCACATTGCAAAAGTTTTCCCTCCCAAATTTGTGCTTCTAATCTTTGGATCTCCCAAACCGTTGTAGCTATCTAGTAGCTCTCTCATAAATCTCGTAGCCACAACCTCCAACTCTATTGTCACCAACTATTGTAGGGTTTTGAGTTTTGGTTCATGATCAAGGTAATTTCTATTTTTTTAATTTAGGGTTTAGGGTTTTCAAACTGCAAATTTGAAATTCCATACTGTATTATCATTTGTGTGAGAAGACGTAGGTATTCATACTGCATTAATTTTTAAACAAATAAATTTTATCATCTTATTTGTAGAAAGATTACCGTGTCATTGTTTAGTACCCTAAAATTGGGGCAAGTGGCTTTATTGGTTGTAGTGTTGGTATAACTACTATTAGTTCTATTGATCTTGTTGTATCATTTGGAGGTATATATTTTCTTAATTATATATAATTTTGTAATCTTCTGCTCTCAATCAAGCCTTTCATTTTCTGAATAATTTCACACCACTTTTTTTTATCTATCAAACTATTATGTTTCCAAAACATTTCTCTTGTATTTTAAACCATACTCCTTTTGTGAATTTTTAATGTAGTTTAAGAATAAATGTAGCATGTGACAGTGAACTTTCAGGTGGCATTTACACAATTTCATCTTAGTATTTATAAATATTTAGTAAAACCAAGTATTAAATTCAATTTAATTAAACCTGCACTTATGTATAATTATAGTACATGGACTTGAATTTTCTAAAATGAATAAGGATAAAGAAAGTAATATCAATTGTTAGTAACAAATGAAATGTGATTTTTCTTATCTCCTTTTTTAACATTTATCTCTTATTTTTCTGGTTAATTTTTAAATTCCTGTGAATCTATTTACCCAAACTAAATTTGATGTCTAACACTTTGTATACTGTAAATTTAAGTGATGGAATTAAATTAAACTGCAAACTGCAAATTTGAAATTTCATACTGCATTATCAATTGTGTGAGACAACGTAAGTATTCATATTGCATTGATTTTCAAACAAAATAAATTTTATCATCTTTTATTTGTAGGTGGGAGAAAGATTACTGTGTCATTGTGTAGTATCCTATGATTGGAGCAAGTGACTTGATTGGTTGTAGTACTGGTACAACTACTCTTAGTTCTGTTGCTCTTGTTACGTAATTTGGAGGTATATATTTTCTTAATTATATATAATTTTGTAATCTTCTGCTGTCAATCAAGCCTCTCATTTTATGAATAATTTCACACCACTTTTTTATCTACCAAACTATTATGTTTCCCAAACCTTTCTCTTGTATTTAAACCATACTCCTTTTGTGAATTTCTAATGTAGTTTAACAATAAATGTAGCATGTGATAGTGAACTTTTAGGTGACATGTTATTAGATTCTAACATTTTTCCTGCACAATTCTGCACAAGTTCATCTTAGTATTTATAATATTTAGTAAAAGCAAGTATTAAATTCAACTAAATTAAATCTGCACAATTCTAGTACATGAACTTGAATTTTCTAAAATGAATATGGATAAAGAGAGTAATATCAATTGTTAATAATAAATGAAATGAGATTTCTCTTACCTCCTTTTTTAACATTTATCTTTTTTTTTCTGGTTAATTTTTACATTCCTGTGAATTTATTTACCCAAACAACATTTGATGTCTAACACTTTGTATACTGTAAATTTAAGTGATAGAATGAAATTAAACTGCAAATTGCAAATTTGAAATTTCATATTGCATTGTCATTTGTATGAGACTACGTAAGTATTCATATTGCGTTGATTTTCAAACAAAATAAATTTTATCATCTTTTATTTGTAGGTGGGAGAAAGATTACTGTGTCATTGTTTAATATCTTATAATTAGAGTAAGTGGCTTTATTGGTTGTAGTGCTGGTACAACTACTCTTAGTTTTGTTTTTGCTCTTGTTGCTTCATTTGGAGGTATATATTTTCTTAATGATATGTGATTGTATTTTACTATAATTTTGTAATCTTATGCTATTAATTTATATAAAAGTAGTTTTTGTAAATTTTTAATGTACTTTTAGAATAAATGTAGCACATGACAATGAACTTTCAAGTGGCATGTTATTAGATTCTAACACTTTCCTTGCACAATTCTGCACAAGGTCATCTTTACATTTATATATATTTAGTAAAACCTAGTATTAAATTCAACTAACATTTATCTCTTTTTTTTAACATTTATCTCTTTTTTTTAACATTGTTTAGTATCCTATAATTTCTCCTGGACAACATTTGACGTCTAACACTTTGTATACATTAGAGATGCAAATGAATTCAATTATTGTTGTTAAACCTTATAAATTGTTTATGTAATTTGTTGTAGTCGGTTTGCATAAATGGAAATCCCCGAAGGTAGAAAATAGATGTATTAAAAATTGGATGGTAATAAGCATCTGACAGATGAATTTGGAGGAGTGCATGAATTCCTACAATACGTTATTAGCCAAGAAAAGTTTGTAGAACAAGGTGAAATATTAAGATGTCCATGTGTTAAGTGTAATTGTAAAGTTTTCAAGTATGTGGATGAAGTTGGATTACATATTTATGAATAGGGACTCATGCCTAATTATTATTGGTGGACAAATCATGGTGAAGATGTGCCAAAATTCCCCCCAGTGGATGCTCAAAGTTCATCTTATGCAACTTTTGAGCAAAGGGAAGAATTAGGTAATTTTCAGCAAGTGATCATGGATCATGTTGGACCTTCAATTGCCACTACATACAACCAGAACCTGCACATATATTGGACTCATCTTACAACACATTCAAGTGAATAATTTGATTCCAGGTCCTTCAAATCCTACTCTCAATGGACATCATAGAGAATACCACATTAGAGATGATAGTGCAGATGAGGATTAATTATATGATGGATTCTATAATACATTGGACTATTTTTAATTTGCTTACAGAACTTTTCATTATGTAATATGCTTACACTATTATTTTCTATATTATGTATTGAAGTTTATTGTTCATTAGCATGATTAAAATTTGAGTATTTATAAACAGGTTTGAAAATTATTTATAAATAGGCCAAACTAATATGTAAAAATAGGTGATATTTAGCCACCAATTTAGCCAACGAGATTTCTTTAATTTTAGTCACCGAAATTTATTTCTCTTTCATCACCAAATTAACCACCGATAAATATTTCATTTTAGTCACCACTTTAGCCACCGAAATTCCTTTCAATTTAGCTACCGATTTAGCCATTGAAATTTAATTCATTTTAGCCACCAAATTAGCTACTAATAATTATTTTATTTTAGCCACCATTTTAGTCACTACCTTTTATTTCATTTTAGCCACCAATTTAGTGACCAATATTTCATAAGTTTTTGGTAGCTAAATTGGTCTCCAAAAATTTTTTGAGACCAAACATTTTACCACCTTTCACGACCATATATTTATTCGTAACTATCCAAAAAATTAGTCTCTAAATATTTAATGACTACACTACTCATTTTTTATCACTATTTTGATAACTATCTTATTTAACAATTGATTTTTATCATTTAACGACCAATTTAAATGTTGGTTAAAACACAATTTGTTTTATAATGTTAAATAACATTTGTAGGCATAATAGATAACTCCGACTTAGACTATGTTTCATCTAAGTACAGATTATGTTTCATGATCTAAACTTAGTCCTCATAGTTTAATATTAAAACTTTATATGATATTGTCTAATACTAAAACTTTGGGGACAACATTTTATCTGATGTTTTAAAAAAAAAGTGTATTTATATATTATATTTTGAAATATAGGTGTTAACCAATTTTAGTCCAACAACACTCCATGAAGAATAAGTTTAATTGGGTTCAGTGTAGTTAATTTGAATCAAGTTAAATAATTTTGATTGACTTCTATAATAAGCCGAAAGAAAGAAAAATATTAAAAAAAGTGTACAAGTAGTACCATAGATAATATGCTACTGTACAATGAAATAACGAAATCAATACTATGAGATTCTGACAAGAAGTTGCTGAGAAAAGAAATTTAGAATTTATTTTTGAAAAATGCATCTGTAATGTATTTAAAGTAGTTAAAATTAAGATTTTAAGTATATAATTATAAGATGGTATAATTTTATATATTACCTGATATTGACATCTCTTATCTCACGCTTAATCGTAATAACTTAAAATTGATAGGATTGTTAATAAAATCTAAAAATGTACGAATCACTACTTCTTTTATAGATTGTGTGCAGCATTTAATTTAAATAAAACTTAATTTTGATTAAAATTTATTTTAGTTTGTTATATGTATTTATTATTTAACTAAAATTAATATAATAAATTCACTTTATATTTTCAACCAACCTTATTTACAGTTTACTTTTTTTTTAATATCATTTTTTGTCTCTGAGAAGGAAGATTGAGAAAGTGTATAAAAATATGTAAATAAATTAAATTCAAAGTTTCTCATATATTCCGTGAGGAAAATCATTGTGGTGACAAGTTAGCTTTGTTGAATCTTAAGAATAAGTTAAATTTTAAATGGTATGATGATTTACCTACTGTTATTAAATTAGACTTTTTTCGTAATAGGTATCAACTCCCTCTGTTTCGTTTTGTTTTGTTTAGTTTGGTTGGAGACTATTTGTCATCTTTTAGATTTGACCTAGTCCTCCCATGATTTTGTATATTTTCTTTTTCCTTTTAATAATATATTTTATGTCATAACACATTATTATTATTCTTTAAATTTGTATAATTGAGATGTCAAAGTTCATAATGATACCTAACATGAATTTAAATAAGAAAATTATTACTTTTATATTAAATGAATTTTATCTTTAAATTTATCTTTATAATAATGTTACAAACACTCTTGTCTTTTTTGATTTTTTCTTATTCTTTGTTTTTCTTCCTCTTGTCATTGTAATTCATGTTCTTTGTAACTTCATCAAAATACCACATTAAATAATATATAAAGAAAAATAAAAAATTATTATAAAATTGAAAATTTGATTTAAATATATTCTTCACAACTCCATAAATTTTTTGAATAATTATGTTTGTAATTTTACTTTTGTGAAATTTACAAATATAATTTTATTCATGTAAAAATTATATGAGTAAGTGTGCAATTTTCTTCTAATAAAACTTACTTATAGAATAGTAAAATACTTTAAAACTTATTATATATTTTTATTTATGTTCTTTCATGTTTTATTATGAGATTTTCTCCCATTTATTTTATCTTCTATAATCCAATATGATAATCATTACTTATAGTTATTTTAGGTAAGTATTTGTCTAATATCTCTAATTGTTTTTGGTCCAAACTTTTTGGTTATTTAACATCCCATTGGAAGTAATTCGAACCTAATGATTACTAAATATCTCTTTCAACAAGTCAGAGTCTCCTAAATATGCCAACTATGTTTTAACCATTGAACAGATAAAGCATTAGAAAGTTGTATCATTTAAGGAATGAAATACAAAAGAGCTCATTTTGACTATTATGATATGAGGTAAATTTGTTGTGTGTAATTGATTGGTTCACCATTTAGTTCACTCTCATAATAATTTAGTTCACCATTTCGTGTGAAAATTCAATAGTGTCTTTTTGTATACTGTTTAAGTCTTACATTTTTTTTTTCCACTTTTAGAATTTTTTTTGTCTTTAGTTTGATGCTTGTACACTAGAATAACCAAAACTATTGAAATCTAATTCTCTTATTTTCATTCAAAAGTGGTCTCAATTACTTGTTTTATATTAGCCTTACTCCTTCATTTATTTTTTTATATCTAGTTTATTTAAATAAATTTATCTAAACACATTTTAAAACTAGAAAAATATATTTTAATAAATTGAAATTAAATTTATATAACTTTAAAATACTATAAATTCGCCAAAAAAAAGTCAACACTAATTAATGAATAGTGTCATAGCAAATAAATTACCATCTATTTAGTTGATACTAACTTAGATAAATATAAATACTAAAAATAAATAAAATTAATGTATGCAGGATCGACACTAATCTTATTAATTTTTAATATTATTTTAGTTACTAACATAAATAAATTTACTTATTAGGGAGATTAAAAATATTTAGCATCAACATATGTCGATTAAAATGACCTTAGTAACATTTAACGTTAAGTAAACTCTATAAACATCGGCTTAGCAAAGACTAATCCTATACTAACACAAATAACTACTTATTAAAAATTTAAAAATAATTTTATGATTTTTACTATTTTCCCAAAAAAAAAACAACTTTTTTATACTAAAAAGTATTTTTACAACCCTAAGTATCAATTCACATAACTAATACACATATTTAAACAAAATGATAATTTAAATTATATATAATCAATAAACTAAATATGATACATTTTACTTGGAGAGTGACACCATAAGATATATATAATAAATTACACTAAGTTTAATAGTTGTGAATAAAGTAAATGATGTTTAATTAATTCAGATTGTCGGAAATTTTTGTAATTTCAAGTTCATAAATTAAAAAGCTATAGAACATTATTCAAAAGTATTAAACAAAGCGAAAAAAATATATTATTATGCTTTGATAAGGTAATATACTTTGGCATTATTTTCCAATCATAAACTATGATGTGTATAAGTTCTTATAGTTTATATAAGTTTGTTGACTTTTAGTTACGTGAACAATGATTGTGTTGAGATGTCAATTTAAAAATAGTTCATCCACACTCATTATTGTATTTTTTTAATAATATAGATGAACACAAAACAAATCAAGTAGAGAAAAAAAAACTAAAGGAAACAAATAATAAAAACCTTGCAAGTGGACATACCTATTTACTCGTCTTTGTTCACTACTTGTCTTTATCCATTTTAAGTGCTTATTTGTCGTCATCGTTTATTTACCAATATCTCCATAGTGTAACATATAAAGAAAAAAACTTCAAATAAATAAACTCAGACAAATTAAGGTAGTAAAAGGTAGTAAGTAAGTTACAAGTTAAGGGTGACTAATTAGATTCTTCTAAACTAATATTAGAGAGGTTAATGAATTAAAAAAAAAAACTTAGTTTTATTTCCTAAAATGGTCAAATAATTTGATAGAGAATATAATATTATATTCATGAAGTTTAGATGAAGTATATTTTTTTTTATTAAAAGATTGATATGAGACACCATTATGAATTTTTACATCTTAGTTAACCATACACTCCAAAACCCACCAATCATTTATCATCACATGAAAAATATTGTTAAAAAAACAAAAAAGAACAAATAATAAAAATTATGAGGTCTTACACCAAACTCATGCAAAAAAGAAACAAACTCCTTACAAATGAAACAAATGGAGTTGAAATCTATTATGAAAAAAGTCCAGCCTAATTTAGTCAGGTAAAGTAGAATACCAAGCAAACTTAATCCTATTTTTCACACATAAATTAATCAATCTATCAATACAACTATTACACTTCCTAAAGACATGAGTCAATTTAAAATCCATAGAAACACAAATCTCTACACTTACGCCATCTACCTTTGAGAGTCAGAGAAATGATATGAGTTGAACCAAAATCTTGACAAAGCAAAAAAGAATCACATTCCAAACCAAAGCTTTTTAAAACCCTTCAACTGAGCATATTCATTAGCAAAAAAAATAACACTCGTGACTTCAGCATGAAGTGAATGCTAAATATCCAAAAAAACAAAAAGCTACTTATATATTCCCTATGGTTGCCCCTGAAAAAAACTTCCACAAGTTACAAAATCAAGAGCACCACTAGCAGCTCCATTAGTGTTGACTTTAATCCAACAAACTTCAGGAAAACACCAAAAAACTTGCACAAGAGACATGTAGTGTTAATATCAAACTATTTCAAAATAAATAAAAAAATCTAAAATTTGGTTAGTCATATGCTTTCTGGAGGTGTTACAAGAAGTCTGAACACAATCTTTAATAACATGTAAAACAATATTCATGCTAGTATCTTGCAGAAATCTAGTTAAATTCCTCATCCTTCAGATCATCCATAAGAAAAATGGTAATGGTTGAAAGTTTAATCAGACGAATAAAAGAACTAGAAGAAACTTTTTAGATTAAATAATAATAATAATAATAATAATAATAATAATAATAATAATAATAATAATAATAATAATAATTAAGGAATTGGATTCTTACTAAGAAAATAGAAATGTAATTTATTATACAAAGTACATTAGATGCAGCCTAAAAGTATTTCAAAGTATGCATTAAAGACATTCACTAATGTTTTCTGTAACATCTTCAAATATCAATCAAGGGATTAAGATACACATCTATGTCATATCCTAGTTGTCGGGGTCCTAAAATCATCATAGACAATATAATATATTTTCTCTTCATTCATAGCCATGGAGACAAATTGTAAATGACCAACAAAACTGGTCATGAACTATGTTTACTACTTAAGTTCCCATATGAATTCATGTCATGTGTAGCTAGTCTAATTTTCAAGTTTCTTGACTTCACACCAAATTTTGCAATTTTTTCACAAATTCTCTTTTATTGTGGAGAATCAAACAAATGTTAAAGAAGTTTGTTACAATTTGTATCATTTACATGTCATGTCAAGTTTTTTTGCGTATTTTTTAATGTTAAACAATCTTTTAAGCCTAGGTATTATTGGCAAATACCGTAACACCTTAGAATAATTCTTTTTCATCACTACTTGCATTAGATTTCTTTTTTTATTTGTGACAACCCTCATGTCAAACACACTTTTAATGTAACAAACTCATTTATGTATAATATTCAATCATTAGAGCATGCATGTATCTTCTTGTACTCCAAACCTATCAGACATGGTATCTTCTTCTCCTCATAGTTACGATTATGTAGCATTGTATCTTCTAGAAGCATCTCCCTCAACAACTCCAACAATTATGTGAAACTTCTATTGCTCCATTCATTTCTTGCTTTTAAACTAAACAATCTTAAAGTTGTTATAATCTTGTAAGGTTACTACATCCTAGGTATAATTATTGCTCCAAATCAAATTTTAAGAATCGTACATATGTGTTTTTAAAAAAATTTCTTCGTCAACAACACATATGATCTCCTTTAAATGATCATTTTTCCCTTCAAAATATTTTATTGTTGACATAGTTGGAATATCTAATATTGTCAACAACACATATCATCTCCTTTAAATGATCATTTTTCCCTTCAAAATATTTTATTGTTGACATAGTTGGAATATCTAATATTTCTCTGTGCCATATCCATATTGTATGACCATTCACAATACTAAAGATAAGTAGGTAGGTGATCACGTATCTCCTCAAGTTTACATATCTAATTCAGACCATAATTGAATGGATAATAATATGTTCCTTTGATAGGTTCTCCATTTTGGCGAGTAAATTGCAAAAAGCCACCAACTTCCTTTTCATACTTATCATTAACATGACGTGTATTCATCCAACTTCGATACATAGGTTACAAACTCCATCATCAATCATGCAATGTGATTCTCACTTTTGTAATTACAGGTAAGGTTCTAACCGTTCAGAAAATTATTTTTCATAATTTGCTAACACAATAAACAATGTCTATTATCTTAAGTTTGATAAAATTTTGGCAGGATTTCACATTAATATTCAAAGTACATAATGGTAATAAAACACCACAGTTAAGTATGCTCTCAAAGAACAATACAAAATAATTTGAATCAAAATTTTACCAAATTGAAAGTTAGACTTATAATGTGTATAATGTGTATGTATTAATCAATTATGAAAAATAATTTTATCAAAAAATCCAATGGAATAATTGAATATTTAGTACAAGTAATTAATGTTTAACCATTTGTACTAAATATCAAACGAGAAGATTTACTCATGAATACAATATTTAATTTAAATAAATTTACTAAAACGAAAACAAAGTACCTCAACCAAACTACTACAACACATTTTTTTTCTATGATTGACATAAACTAACTTTTTTTGTATCATTTCTTTATAATACATTTTATAAATATCCTATAATTTAATCTCTAAAATTTTAAACAAACTAGTGATCGAATAATTTTGTACCTTCTAGAACTAAAATAATTAATTAGTTCCTATAATTTTTATTATTCTTAAAGTCTAAATTACAATTTTAAACATATAATATTCATTATTATACAAATATTAATTTGAATATTTCAAATTTAAACCACTAAATAACATATTTTAAATCTAATAAAAATTTAAATATTAACCAAATTCAATTAAGACATTCATGTCGTGATTATGATTTCAAAAAATAATTATATTTTAAATTTAAATATAATAGAGATATATGATACATACTTCAATAACTTATATCAATCCACAAAAATAGAACATAAAAAAGGTGAACCATAAACATACATTCACTATTGTTGTAAAAAAAAAGAAGAAGAAATTCACAAACTGGAATAACTTAAATGTTCGAATTAAATATAGTTGTTTACATTAGATCTCATAAATATCTTTAAAATATTTACAAAAATACTATCATATTTTTTTACATCTTATATTTCAACGTTCAACATTAAAACAGTGACGTAATTGACATATTTTTTACTTGTGTTATTTTTTTAAAATATTTACAATTAATATTATTTTAAAGATGACGACAAGTGGGTTGTTAAGATGTGTGTGATAAAATTTTCAATTATTTTAGCTGATAATAAAATTATAGTAAACTATTTATGATTAATATCTAAATATTTGGGATAGTATACGTTATTTTATATCCATTTTCATTTTTGTTTCCGTTGAAAAAGTTAAATAATAATAAGTTTCAATAAAATAATTTGGGTTACTTAATTGAGTTTGAATAGGTTTACTATTTCTATGGATATTTTTAAACCCACTACGTAATGATAATAAATTTTTAATTTGCTAAAAGGGGTCTAGAATAGTTTTAGAATATTATTTAATAACTAATTATAATTAATAATAAGTTTATTACATCATCTTTATATATATATATATATATATATATATATATATATATATATATATATATATATATATATTATTTATATTATATATATATATATATATATATATATATATTAAATTAACATTTTTATTGATTAATCATCTAAAATATTTAAACCGACAATATTTAATGATTAAATTCTTGATTTATTAATATATAAGAATTCTTATTGGTTGGATTAACCGACACGAATTTAGATGATGCCAACTAAAAGCCACTGCATTCATTTAGGGTTTCTAAAAATTTTCGTCATCTCCTCCATGATGTGTCTTCTTACAAAGGCTTCCTTTCATTTCTCATGCGATTGTAACTTATCTAATAATTGTGTGATAATTAATTATGACTTTATAAACAAAACTAAATATGTGTATTTCGTCTTATTAACCTATCACAGTTCCTATAACTTGAGGACATATGGAAGAAAGTGTTGTCTTTGTCACACCTCTTGTATTAATTAATGAAGAAAATGCATCACTACAAGAGAATATGATGTACAACTCAAAAACCCTACTTGCATGCACCATATGATGTGATTAATCATATATTTTATGCAGTAGACACCTTGTTTCTTGTACTTAATAAATTTTTAATATACCAACAATCTTTTTATTATTTTTATTTTAAAATTTATTTATTAAATGATTTTATTTCTCTTATATACTGTCAACAATACAAATAAAGGCAATCAAGTAAAGAGCTGTTAACTTTTCTTATAAATATTAACAAACTTTTTAGATAAATAATAAAAAATATCTATATTTTTTATTTTTTTAAGCAACATTGAATTAGTTATCATAAAACTAAATATTTGAAAATAATGTATTCAACTGAATTTTTTAAATTATTGTAAATATCTTAACAACATCCAACATCATTTTTATTATTTAAAAAAATATGAGAAAGATGTTTCTGTAAAATTATTTAATACATAAAATAACAAGAATATTATTGGTATTTTGGAAATTTTTTAAGTGTAGGAAGCAACTACATATTAATATGTACAATTCAAAATTATTTTATAGTTACAGAGCAGAGGACAAAGTTATTTTTAAAGTAACTCTAAAGGAATTTATCTTTATTATTGTTTCTTTTAATTATAATCTAACGATCATGAAAAATTACTTATTAGAATTATTAGATTATAAAATAAAAGAGACTCCAAAAATTATATTAGAGTGAATTTCTCTTAGATTATAAAATACCTATTTTTCAAATGGACTCTTTTAAAATCAATGAAATATTTTGAGAACTAAAAGTAAAAAATAGATACATGAAAGCGGTTAAAACAATATAACAAGAATCAAACAATCTTTTTTACGGATTCAATATAAGTAAACTAAAATATATAAATGAAAAAAAAATTCTCATTTTATAAGTTAGCATATGAGATTGAATTAGATTTTATAATTTAAGATAATATTAATGTTTGTCTTGCATTTATTTTATTTTTGGATTTAGTGGGATCTTACAAACTTTACTTTTGAAATATTTATTTTTCATTATGAAAAATGTTAAAGATCAACTATATATAATATAAATATGTAAGTTAGTTATCTTAACTTGGTTTTGTACATTAAATATATTTAAAATTATATTTTAATGTTATGATTAAAATAATGTATAAAAATGAAAAACCAAACACTCTCATTTTATGTTAAATTAAATCAAATTAAAATTTGCATTAATGAAATGCTGAGAATTTGGGACGAGATGTGATAAGAATGAGCTTGTGGATTCTCTATGATGAATTCAGATTAAAATGGATTAAATAAAGATTGAATTCTTTGATGATAAGTTCAAAGTAAAATGTTAAAAGAATTAAATAAATATTTACATATAGAAGATGTTTTAAGTTCAAGTTTGGATGAATTTTAGAATATAATAAAAATAAATAAAATAAGAGTGAGCATTCACTTTGATTGTGATATGTATTTAATAACTTTTGTAATATATATAGTTTCACAGTATAGACTAAAGTGTTGACGAGTATATATAAATGAGATTGTTGAGTATTGAACTATTAAATTCAGTTTTAATATTAATAAGAATTAAGATATATTCCATATTTAAGTATATTAGAAATGAGTAATTATACAAATTTCATAAGTATGACAATCAAGAAGTTATTTAATTTAAGGTGGATGATTTGTTCTCTTTTATGAAGATAAATATAATTTATTATTATCGATTTACTGAAAGTCAATCTTTTACAACCAATTTAAAATTATATTATACTTTGTCCAGTATAAAAATTTGTGTATTTATAAAGATTATTGTAGACTATGTTTGTAATGCTTATTTTTATGAGCAATTTTGTGGTGGAATGCATTTTTAATATTTCTTAACGAGTGTTTTAGAAGATTATGAAATGTCACGACATTTGAACGATAGTTACATCATTTTTTTTTTTTCTATAGGTTATCCTACGAGGTGACATTTTGGAATGAGCACATAATTTTATATAAAAACACATTGAATTCGTGTTATTTAAAGTTTCCTTTGCCTTAAATTTTACATTTATGCTTCTTTGAAATTTCATTCAAAGCATTTTGGCAAGTCTATTTTTCCCGTTTGTATTCTCCAGTCACCCTCCCTTAGGTATGCCTGACTTTTCACCATGCCTTTGCTTTGTTTTTTGATTTTTTTTTTAATTCTTCTCATGACGGTGGTCTCCTTGTTGATAGGGAGACTACCAACAATGGATCATAATTCTTTTGAGAGTCATATTAACTTTTATAAAGTCGTGGAGGAAATTAATATTTTCTTTTCCTACTCCAGTCGTTGTGCGGTGGTGGGTGTCTTTCTTTAGTGGGCGTAGTCCCTCTAAAGACTAACTTAATAAATAAATAAAAAGTTCATACTCAAGACATCAATGAAATGGTTGCGTTGAGTATCATCAGAGATAGAAGTAAAGAAAAATTTCTCTTTATTCTTCATCTCGAGTTTATATGGGTACTCAAAAGAAGTTATTTTCTACACATTTGAATATAGATTGAGAGATTATGTTAAAGAGTTTTTAAAGTGTTTTAGTATATATATTAATGATGATGTTAGACTTATAATTGTCTAGGCATGTTCTGATGATGATAGGTTATATAAGAAACCTCCAGATGGTACTGACTTTAATTTTGTGTACAGGTACATATTTAAAGAATTCAGACTTATTCTTTCCTTTATCAAAGTTTAAGTGTTAGATGTTTTATTGAATATGGCTACTAGGCAACCCCATGCAAACAATTACCTTGTATTTGGATAGAAAATTTCATAATTTTTAAGATATTCAAATATATTGAATTTGAATTAATCTCATTTCAAATTGTTTCATTTTTCAAATGTTATATTTTGATTAGAAAATTCAAATTTAGTGAATTTTAATTTTTTTATAAAGTAGTCCAATTACTACCAAATTCAAAAAATTATTTAAATATTAAATAATTGTTAAAATTTCAAAAATATCAACCGTGATAATATTTTTTAGTACATCTTGATTGATGCTATTTTTTAGTCAAAGTTCTTTAAGAGTTTTTAATTTTATATTTGCAAAACTTTTTCTCAATTTATGTTAAACTAGATTATTTTTAGGTTAAGAAATATCGATCAAACCAAAGCTAGATAACATTGGGTCGGGCTCATGCAAGGTCGGGCCATGTCAACCTGGGTTAGAGTTAAACTAAGTCAATTTAAGCTCAAGTCCAATCAATTTGATCTGGCTTAGTTTTGAGTCGAGTGGGCCCAAGCCCAAGTCAAGGCAAGTTGGCTCAAGCCCAATTGAGTTGATTCAGCTTGTACTCAAGTCAGATCGAGGCCCTGGTCAAGCCCAGTCGGGATAGGTCCACGTTCATCTGCGTCGGGACCAACCTGTCTTTGGCCAAGTTGGGTTACACTTAGGTTTGTCCTAGTCCGATCAAGACTAGGTCAATCCTAGCCTAATCAAGACCATATCAAGTCCGATCGAGCCAAGTCTACCTTGGCCCAGGTTGAGTTGAGTCTGCTCGAGTTAGCCAGATGAGACAAGTTGAGTTGGGTTGGCTTGGGCCAAAGTTGAGTTGAGTTAGCACGAACCCATGTCTAGCTAAGTTAGGGCAAGCTCATGTTTATTGGAGTCGGGAAGAGTGCAAGTTCATATAAGTCAGGACTGACCCTTGTTCAACCGAGTCAGGTTAGGCTTAGGTGGGCCCTAGTTTGAAAGACCAGGTTGGGCCTGGCCTAATCAAAACTAGGTAAGTTGAGGTCAGGTCGAGCTAAGTCTACCCAAGCTCACATCGTGCTAAGTTGGTTAGACCTATTTGAGTCGAGTTGATCTAAGCCCAAGTCGAGCTTAGTTGACCTGGGTCCATGTCAAACTGAATTAAGACTAGATCACGTTCAATCAAGTTAGGTTAGACCTATGTTAAGTTAAGTTCAGTCAGGTTAGTCGGGTTGGACCCAACTGGACTCAAAACAAATTGTGTCAAATTTTATCTAAGTCAACATAGGCTTATGTTAGACTGAGACATCAAGTCGAACTATGTCAAATTAGGTTAGATCAATCTTATATTAGATTGAATAAAGACTATTTGAATACATGCGAGTCGGACCCAAAATATAAATTTTAAAATATGAAAAATTTCAAATTTTACCTTTTAAACAGAATATAATTTTTTTTTAATTTTAAGTAATTTAATTATTTTAATAAAATTTTAGAATTTTAATTTCTTCTAAAATTTTTACTTAAACAACATACTTTTCCATAAAACATTTTAAATTCTATACCCAATCTCTTAATATGTTACATTCAATATTTGTTCATTAAATACACATTTTTTTCATCAAATCAAACACAAACTCGTAAGTAACTGAAGCTTCATTAAATATATGCTCTCTTTACCATTTCTTTGTTCAATAATTTTAACCAAAAAGTTTGAATTCACCCAAGAATATCAAAATAATCTGTTATTTTATTCCAACTACTTTGCTCGGTTACTTCTACTGAGAGTAGCAATATAAATTCAAATCCAAGACTCAATACCTACTTTTAATAAGACAATAGATATTGGCATTATAAAAAAAAATTCTAAATACTTGTTAACTACCAAACTACTAAATTCAAGTTCTATACAAATGAAATGTACTCTAATTTCAAGTATTTCAAAGATAGTAATGCAAAACTAATATTTTAATGATTATATTTCAACAATAAAATTATATTCAATTGTTCCAATACATACTATCATCTCTGCCTACGAGATATTATGTCTCCATGACCACGTGAGTCTACAGAGTCGGTACCGACTGGTTCTGGTTTACAAGTAGGTTTAGTCAAATTGAAAATGTATAACTAAACTTATTTTAAAATAATGACACGATTTTCATTTCAAGTTCAAATCTTAAAAATATAATTATGGAAAAGAAAAAGCTTTTGATGAAGACAATACAGAAAACTGAAAAGTCATGTTTATACATAGATGTGTTTCTAAGAGCTGGACCAATGTATAGACAGAGACAGAGCGTCGGTACCGACTACCTTACCGTCATTCTTATTATATGAACTTACTCATAAACATAGAAGAAAACATAAAATAAAGGAGTTATAAATTAAACTTAGTTTATTTATAAGTTAATTTATATCAATTTTTATAAAATTCTTTTACTTTTAATTTGTATATGAATTAGTTTTTACTTATACAATTTTTTTCCCTATACATGCTTATAGAGAAGGTCGCTCAATCAAACTCGTATCGTAGTTTTTAGATAAGTTCCTTCATAAACATTTTTAAAAATGGGAAAACTGAAGTAAGTTTCAGAATAAATTGAAATTAAATCATACACAAATTAATTTGTTAAAACTATTTAATATAATTTTTAATTTTTTAATACATAAATTAATTTTAGTTTATATTTTTTTTTCTAGAGATGGTAATAATCAATCAAATTCATAGTTTTATTTATCTAACCAAAAACGAGAAATCTCTCGGGAGAATTATTTTTATTTTATTTTTAAATTTTTTTTGAAAAATCTGTTTTCTTATTGACCCTCTTTTCAAGTGCTAATTGTTTACTTTTTATTGACTAAAACATGCTAATTTTTTAAATTTGTGTCGTGAATTTGAAAAACTTTTAAAAATTGAAATAATTTTAAAATGTGTGTGAAGGCAAGTTATAACATTTTTGAATAATCTAAACATTTTGAAAGGTTAAATAACATTGTAAAAAATAAGATTGGGAAAGAGAAATCAGACAATGATGTATACTTAAAAAATATGATATTATTGCACTATAATTAAACATATATAATTTGAAATATTGTAGTTAATAAATAAATAAATAAATCACATAAATTTTAGAAGTGTTTAAACAATGATAGAAATATGTATATTTTAAAATTAGAATTGTTTGAGTAGAAAATTTATGTTAAACCAAAATATTTAGAATTAGCTAAGTTTTTTTATGGGAGCTTAGTCACAACGGTGATTATCATCCTCAAATGCAACAACAATAATTTCTACTCGTTCAAAATATTAAAATTAAAAGATCATTTCAAAATTATTTCGTACTAGAATCGAAAAGGATATTGTAGAATCACATATCCTAAATTATAACGAATTTGTAAGAAAATTTAGATCATTCAAAAAATAAAATGGAAAGTTGTAACCACTAACCACAAACAATTTATTTATACTTTAAAATAAATTGTACTTAATTAATTGGATGAAGTTTATTTGATCGTATTGTTCTACTTATTTTCATTTACACACTTCGGTATTGTAGTATTAACATAATTTAATTCAATATTTATTTTGAATGAAGAAACTACACGATTATATCAATTACTTAACTCATTTATTATCATTAACTAAAAAGAACATGTACAGTTAAATAATCATTTAATCCAAAATTTATACATACAAACATTCATAACTAAAATTTATTAAAATCTATTTTTCAAAAATAATCTTATTAACAGTGATTATACATTTTTCTTATAGCAGTTTTTTTTTTCCAATATTATATCAATTACTCTCAAAACTTCATTAGATTTACATAACCAAATTTCAAAACTATTTACTTTCAATTTTAAATGTCATGTTTCAAATATATTTAATTTTTATTTTAATGTTTTAACATAAAAATCAACACAAAGAAAATATAAAATTAGTTCCCAAATATTACTTTTGAAGATTGCGATGTTATTAGATATTAATCGACTCTAACTCTACTCAAACAATTAATTTAAAATAAAATTAAAAATATAAAATTATTTTTAAATGATTTAACTACTGATAAAGTTAGTTAGTAAACTATATTTAAATTGAAACTAATTACTTTTAATTTTTTAATAAATAAATATTTATATTAGTATTGAATTAGTGTGACTTTATTAATGTATACTGTTCAATGTTAAATATCAATAGAAATGTCTTAATTAATTTTATTCTGATAGTAATTACTTTTAATTTTTTTTAATGAATAAAAATATTTATGTTAGTATCAGATCAATGTCAACTTAATATATACTAACTAAAATAAATATTAAAAATAAATAAAATTAGCTGTCGACTTAATTGATATTAATTTTATTTATTTTTAGTATTTATATTTATTTAAATTAGAGTTGATTAAGTTAGCATTATTTTTATTTATTAACATTAATTATGCAGACTCTAATATAGTATATATTTAATATTTATTTAAATTAGTGTTAATTAAGTTGTGGTTAATTTCTATGGTATTGATTTGTGTTCCTTTGTGATCACAAATAGAAATTATATATTATTTCTATTCAAATGTCAAAATTCAAAGATTACAAATCTTCTTACTCAATTTTTCTCTCTCACTATCTATATAAATCTCTTCACTCTCGTTTCTCCATCTAGACTCATCTTCTTCACCCATACTCATTTCCTTTATCTACACCCATCTCTTTCATCCAGAGTCATCTTCTTCACCTACATCCATCTTTTTCATCTACATTAATTGTCTTCATCCACACACATCTCCTTCGTTCACATTCTTCTCATCTCCTTCATTCACACTCATTTCTTTCATCCACATTCATCTCCCTCATCCATTTCAATTTTTATTTATTTATTTTTGTTTGTTTTATATTTTGTTGAGGATGAAAGTGTTGTATGAGGAACTATTTTTAAAATTTTCATTAACATTAGAAAAACTGATGTAAATTAAATTAATATTAAAAATAAATTTTATTTAGCATCAACTAACTCAATGTTAAATAAAAAAAATAAAATAAAAATGCATTAGAGTTGTGGTGATAATACAAAAGGGAATTGTTCTAATATTCAATTTAAGAAAGGATATTGAAACCGCACTTAAAAAATATGAAAAGGTAAATGATAAGTCATGGGAGTAGATCATCACAAGTTATTTTGATAAGATCAAATTTAATTTTATAACTCAGAATTATATAAAGTTCTCCTAAAGAAAAAACTCAATTTTATTTCAAAATTAATATATGTGTAACTTCTTACAAAATGTTCATATTTATAAGTTTATAGAGAAAAAATAGTAAAAACCCATTAAGACACCACTTAAAACATAAATTTTAACTATAATTCACTCCTTACTACCCTACTACTTGTGGGTTAGAAAGCTTAAAACCAAACAAAACAGACCTAAACCATCTTAAAAGACATTTGTAACATTTAAATAAAAAGAAATATAAAAATTACATTAATAATGAAAATTAACTTAAACAATTGTTTAGCCTAACTACTCAAGTCTATCAATATTTAATCTGGACTTGTTATATGTTATGTTGATATTAGACTTGTCTTTATCAATATTTTGAAAATAACATTAATAACATTAGATAATATATTTTGATGAGTCTATCATTTAAATTTATCTATTCTCTTTATCCTCCATATTCTTATTAACCTTTGGTACTCATAAATACAATGTAATAAAAATTATAAAAAAATCGAAATTACATTAATCCTTCTAGGTCATATAAAGTTGATTTTGTCGACATTAAATTGTTTTAATTAAAATTCAATTTAAAGTTTTAAAATTAGTGATATCAATTTTACTTAGAATTGGTATTTAAAAACCAACACTACGAAACTAACATGAATTTAACATCGAGAATTTTAGAATTTACTTTAGGTGATGCAAATTTGATATTATTGGATACTTTTCTTTATTAACCTCACTTATGTTGACGCTAAATATCAATTTAAAAAAAATAATAAACCACGTGGATAAATAAATTTCTTGCAACTGATATCTTAACATGAATTTTGGTCAATATGCGACATTGAGATAATTTTCTATTTTTATATATTATTAAAAAGAAAAATTCTTTAGACTATATTTACTAATGGTATAACTAAGATAATATATATATATATATATATATATATATATATATATATA
>Ga0209700_104483_pt1 | contig 25108 bp, 14 predicted proteins | sample SiratroredBW_FD_187528 | JGI IMG/M metagenome (GOLD analysis project Ga0209700, IMG submission 187528) | Root nodule microbial communities of legume samples collected from California, USA - Siratro red BW (SPAdes) (version 2) | ecosystem: Host-associated > Plants > Roots > Nodule | place: USA...
GTGTTACTGGATTCCTTCTTCACTTATGTCAAGGTTCTTTGCCAATCAATCTCGAACACACTCACACCAAATCAAGACCAAAATCCAATTGCTTGCTTGCTGCCATTGCTTAGCTGAACTTGTCTTATATGGCTTCATCAAATCCATTTAGTATTGTGAGAATACTAACATAATTGAAAGGCTCTCATTCCCTGAATCTGACTTCAATGCAATGAACCATCAAAATTTGCATTTAAAATGGGAAGAGGACTATAACTTATGGGTTACTGAGAATTTCATACAGAGAGCAATACGATTTCATAAAGTGCAAAAATATACAAAATGATTCCACAAGAAAGCATTACAAAAGCAAAAATAAGAGTAAGAAAGTAGTTTTAGAGACTTCAAGAGGTACGCGATCATGTATTGGTTTTTGTGGTCTATTCTTGCTTGGCTTCCATTATTGTGTTTCTACGTTGTGTTCACTTTGTTAATTGTTATTTTGCTTTTTCGCTCCTTAAAATGTCTTCAATATGTGTCTAATCATAGAGAATAGAGTTGGTAGAGTATCAATTTTCAAAATTCAATAAAGTTACCCAACTGCCATGATATCATAATCATTCGAAAGCAATTGCTGCAATGGGCACAATTATGAATGTTCCTCCGTTATCCTTTTCCTTCAAGTATTACTCTACGTGCAAATCTTGACAACAAACCTGCAAATAGAAGAGAAACCCAAATAGAATCAATAAAACAAAAAGACACAAAAGATAAAGAAGAAAACAAACAGAAGAGAAAGAGGCAGTACTATCGCTGCAAGAACGCGTAACACTACCAATACACTGTGAGAACTACCACTCCACCGCAAGCACCACCTAATTCCTACCATAGCCACAATTTCCTGATATATCTCCTTCACTTGTCGTCCAGTTTCCATACAACTATTTCCTCACTTACCTCGCTGTAGCCAATGGCGATAACATAATCATTGTGAGTGACAGTTTCATCTCTATTCAATGATTTAATGCAAAATCGAATAACCTAAGCTAAAATCGAATGAGTTTAATCCAAAATTGAATGCCTTGAAAGCCTTTACCAAATGATCTAAGCGAATACCGAATGAGTTGAACCTCCACTAAATGAGAAAACCCAATACCAAATGACTAAACCCAAAACCGTATGCATTTTTCGAAAGTCTTGATCGAATACATGGTCCGAGGGCTTTTGCCAAATGTATTAGCTAAATGCATTAGCCGAATGCATGGTCCAAGAGCCTTTTCTCAAAGCCTTAGCCGAATTCATGGTCTAAGAGTCTTTCTCAAAAGTCTTGGCCGAATGCATAGTCTGAAAGCCTTAGTCGAATGCATAGTCCGAGAGTATTTTTTGAAAACTTTAGCCCAAAGGCTTTTCCAAAAGCCTTTTCTAAAAGCTTTTTCCGAATGATATTTCCAAAAACCTTCTCAAATTACCTTTGGCCGGATGCATTTTCTCAATTATTGTATTAAAATTATGCATTTGTTCAATTTATTTATTTTTATTATTTTTTTCTAAAGAATCTAAAAGATTTCGAAATATATATATATATATATATATATATATATATATATATATATATTTTTAAAAAATATAAAAATAATAAACAAAAAAAAAATTTTCTTCTAGAACTACGTAAGTCATGATTTTCTATCATGTATGAAAATACATAGGAGCAATGTCAATCTTTGTTGGGTCCTTTTTATTTAAAAAGATTTTTTTACTTGTATTTTCATTCCTATTTGGGGATGAAATAAACATTTTATAAAACTACACTCATTTTACTCATATTATTAAAGGTACTGTCTTAGAACGACCATTGTGGGGTGTTAATACCTTCACCACGTGTAACTGATTCCTAAACCTAAATTCAAATTCGCAAACTATATCTTTTAGTCATTTTTTCATAGTTTTCCATAATAAACTATGATGGCGACTTCATATCTATTTTCTTCCATAATCATTATCAATTTTATTTTATTTTCTTTTAATTCGTCGTTCTCGTCGTGATATTGTTTGCGACAGATGACGACTGCACTGGGGACTCTTGAGAGTCATGCCATTTTAATTTAATGAGTGAAAATAAGTGTGGTTTTTTGAATGTTTATGTTTGCCTTCTTTTTGTATATATAATTTGTTTACTTTCCTACTTTTATAATTATTGTTGAAATATTGAACTCTATGGTAGACGAAATGTTATATATCTGCCTGAGATCTTCTACTTATTTTGCAGGTGGGATTTAGGTGCGTTTTCTCGCTTCACACACACACTTTTGTTATTGCATATCTTGAGTGAAGCCCTATACTTGAGCCTGAGTAAGCTTAGATTTAAAAGGGGTTGTATAGCAATACTGATAGGGATGTACTTCCTTTTTTTGGTTTTTGTGAGAGTCTCAACTAGAGTTTGTTCTTTTTATTTGTCTGTTCATAGTAAGTTCTTTACCAACTGTTGTGGATGGTGCAATAAAGTGAGTCATAACTTTAGTGACCTTGAATCTCTAGGTATTATGAGTTATCCTGTCTGTGCATTTATAGTCCTAGATCCTTAAACGTTGAAACATTGAACCTTTTAAGGCACTAAGGGAGATATTCATGCATTTCAACCTCTCAGTGGTTTTTTTGAATGTGTTTATGTAAATTTTTTGATAATGTAACATATTTGATTACACATTTTTGTAACATTACATAATTGGAGGAGAAGGATGTGAGAAAATATAACTCATTATTTACTTCTCCAATGCATTGCATGCATGTTATTCCATTTAGTATTACATATTTATCATTCGTTTTTAAGCAGTAAAATTGTAAAGTTGTGTGCATAAATATCATGGAATTTAACATGGGATTTGAAATCGAGATAGAACCAGAATTGGGAAGTTTGAAGAAAAAAGTGAGAATAAAAGTAGTGGAGAATAATCTGAATGGTCTTGGAGAATTGGGAAGGAAACTTGAGGCAATACAAAGGGGAATTTTCAGAAGTAAATACGAAAATTTGTTGGGATTACTAGAAATGGAGGTTCAAGCACCTACTATTATTGCTCTTGCACAATACTATGATTCACCGCTGAGATGTTTCACCTTTCAAGACTTCCAATTAATGTTTACTATTGAGGAATTCAAGCAGATTTTGGATATGCTCTTTGGAGGGAAAGTTTCGTATAGGCATTTGGAACATCACACCTTTGTGATTACATTGTCGAGGATCATGAAAATACATCAGAAGGAGTTGAAAGATAGGCTCGTCACTATAAAAGACATCAAAGGATTTTTGCAGGGATTTTTGGAGGCATATCTACGTCAGTTGAATGACAAAGAAGATTGAGAAACTTTCATTGATTTTTTGCCTTAACTCTATACGGTGTTTTGATGTTTCCCAATTTTGAGGATTATGTAGATTATGATGCAATAGACGTGTTCGTGGCTGTTAAAACTCTATTTGAAAGTCCATTCAAGACAATATTTGTAGATACTTATGTGGCTCTGGATTTGTGCCATGAGAGAAAGATGAAGAAATTGCCATGTTGCCTGCCTACTCTTTATGTGTAGTTGATTCTCATATTAGACAAAGGGTGGTCTAGATCAAATGTCTAGTTGAGCTAGTAACACAAAGAAAGATGGAGGTGAAGAGTGCACAAGATTGGGCCTAATTCTTTGTTGGTATAGATCAAACGAAAATTCAATGGCAACCATCATGACAACAATAATCGCGTCTTATTTCCTATTGTGCGAAGTATCCTAATGTGTCGCTCATAGGAACTAAATGTTGTATGAACTATAATCTAGTATTAGCTCAACAACAGTTCGGATATCCCATAAAAGGAACCCCATCACTTCTTGCCTTAGTTGCACTGGAGTTTTATTATAAAAAGGGTCTCACCACCGAAATATTACATTAGGTCCAATATGTTTGAAAAAATGTAACCTATATGGAAAGGGATTCAAGACCCTAGGTTGTGAACAAATATATTCCTTATCATCGATGGATGTCAGAAAGGGTTAAAGAAATCAAATTGCCTTTCAAGCTAATCTCTCCTAATCCTATGAAAAAGGAACTAATGCCTAATGTAGAATCCAAAGGAGTAAAACGACTGAAGAAAGAGGTTGATAAGCTAAAAAGAAGAAATGTTGGTATGAATAATGATCTATAGAGTCTTCATCATGATTATATAGATCTCCGAAAGGAATATGAAGAAAAGACGAAGGTGAATGAAAAATTGATGAAAATGCAAATGACTAATAAGCAGGACCTGGTAGCCATTAATATAGAACTGACATTGAGAGCTCAAGAATGAAACATAGCTGCATCCTCAAAGCATCAATGGAAGACTTTATATGAAGAAATTAAGCAAGATAAACAAGAGGCATTAAGAAAATTGTGTGATCTTCAGGTTAGATTTGATAGCATGGAACATCAGATGAAAGAAACGGTGTTGGAATGTGAAGAAAGGATTCAATAAGAATAGTGACAAAGGGTGGAAATAGAAGAGAAGCACCAAGCTACAATGACTCAGGTGGAGAATTATGTAGTTAAACAAGAAAAAGTTGTAGCACAATGGAAAACATGCTTCTCTCAACTGGCTACTTTAGCAAACGGAGCAGTTAGTGGGGTCCCAGAAATGTTGCGCGAAGCTAAAACATCATTGCTATTTTCAATCCTCCAAATGAAGTCAATACTTTTTATAAAACATTGCTAATACGAGAAATGAAAAATATAATAGCTCATGCAAAAGACTGATAATCCCTTTGTTATACTTTCCCAAAAGATTCTGGTGTCAAACAATTTTTGGTTCTCGATCAAATTCAAATACATGTTGATTTTCATGAGTATTCACACAATTTTCATAATTACTACTTAAATAATTTTCATTTAGTTTATTTGTGCATTTTTATCTAGTTCTTTCCTAAAAATATAATAAAAAGAGAAACATAATTAAGGGTTTGTCAAAATTTGAATCAGAGGACGAGTGCGGATTCCATTTGAGCACCGAACATTTTATTTTGCAAGACTTGATGGACAAACATGTCTTACAAGTTTGTCTCAAAGGAAAGAAGAAGAGGTGTTTGTGAATGAATAATTGAATATAACTGGGCCTAAACCCCTAGTGATACATTTTATCAAGACTGCACCTACACATATGCCTCTAGGTCGACAGCCTGTGGTAATCGAAGCACCATTATCCTTTTCGTATAAGAATGAGTAGGTAGTTCCTTGGAGGTATGATGATAGTATCATACACGATGAGCAAAATAACGAAATCTTAAACTCTAACAAGCTTGCTATTAATAACATTTCTGAAATTGAAGGTATAACAAGGAGTGGTCGCCTTTTTGCACCTCCATAGTTGAGAAATGAGAAAAGCCATGAAAGAGCTAAAGAAGAGGCAGCTGTAGAAAAAGCAAAGACATTCTTGAAGGGAAAAACCTCGCAAATTGATCAGGGGACCGAGGAAAAAGATAAAAAAAAGAAATCAAAGACGAGGAAGCTTGCGAGTTCTTGAAGTTTTGTCCAACAAAGCGAGTATAAAGTGGTTTATCAATTGAATTGCATAGCGGCGAGAATTTCTTTGTTGAAATTATTGATGCATTCCACTTCCCATCGAGAGTTACTGATAAAAGTTTTAAGCGGAGCCCTATAAAACAAAATATCTCTATGGATAAATTTGAAAGAATTGTTAGCCACATCATTACTAATAATTTCCTAATATTTACCAAAGATGAAATACCCTCGAAGGGGAGAGGCCATAATAAAGTTCTTCATATATCTGTTAAATGAATGGATCATTTCATATCATGTGTGCTTATTGATAATGACTCATCCTTGAATGTCATGCCGAAAGCAACGTTGGATAAATTATCTGGTGATCGGGTACACTTACGTCTGAGTACTTTGGTGGTAAGAGCTTTTGATGGGAGTAAAAGGGAAGTCATTAGAGAGATAGAATTACCATTACAAGTTGGGCCATCTACATTCCAAATAGTATTCCAATTGATGGATATACTTCATGCATACAGTTATTTGTTAAGAAGTCCATGGATTCATATTGTCGGTGTCATTCCTTCCACTTTACACTAGAAGCTGAAATTTATAATTGATGACAAGTTGATCATAGTATATGGGGAAAAGGATTTGCTTGTAAGTGAACCATTATCTACTCCATACATTGAAGTTGCTAAAAAAGCTTTAAAAACTTCTTTCTAGGCTCTAGAGGTTGTGAATGTGGCCCATGTTGAACCTTTCAGGGTGAATCCTTACTTGTCGAATGTATCTTTGATGATGGCCAAAACTATGATAAAAAGGGTATAAATGTGGTAATGGGCTAAGCATAAATGACGAGTGATCTATGCTTTCACTGAAGTTAATTAAAAATAAAGAAAGATATGGCCTAGGGTACAAACCTACCGGAGCCGATAAAAGGAAGATAGTTGAGGAGAGGATGGAAAGGAGTAGAGCCAAGCTAGAGGGTCACGAGCCAAGATCAGAAGGAATCACTTTATGCGACATAAAGTATAGTTTTCGGAGTGTAGGACGGATAAATATTGATCAAGGGCTAAATGGATACTTATCCTGGACAATTCTCACTTGAGCAAGCCATTCTTGCCCGAGTGAGTGAGCTATTGTATTGCTTCTTTGTTATGGATGATTCTCGCTCAAGCTAGTCATTCTCGCTTGAGCGATCTTCAACTTCAACATTTTAATTATTTTCTTCATGCATATTCCAATCTTTTATTTTCTTCATTCTTTATCACTTGGAATTTACACAAAAACTGGGATTAAATGGTTTCATTCATCTCATAACTCAAGACCTATATTTAGATCCAATAATTCTCAAATTAGGAGTAATTGCTATTTCAAACAACAATTAAAATCAAAAGTAGTCAAGTTTTCTCATATACAATATATTTAAAATTGACACTTATCAGTACCAAATATGTTTTATATCTTGTTGTTATTGTTCATAAATTGATTCTTTGTGTAACTTTGTAAAATTTAGTGGAATCAACCATTTTAAGATTGAATTATTAAGACTAAATGTAGTATCAAATAATTCAAATCAGTATAAATCTCCTTGTACTTTCTTTTCTTGCTTATATTGTTTTAGTTTTGCTATACTCAATTCTTGAATTAAGTTGATTTTACTTATAATTATATTTTACTTTTAAGTGTGAAAAGAATTTTAAAAGAATAATTTTTCAAAAGAAAAAGAAATTAGAATCAATTCTCCATCTTCATTTAATTAAGTTATTTTTTTTTCTTAACATATCAAACTGTAACTGTGATTTTCTAAAACATACATTCATATACTACTACTATGAGTACTCATTACAATGAAATATATATATTCATTTTAACTAATAATTTATACATATCATCTAAATACAAAAGTATAAAAGTAATAATAAGATATAGATAACTTTATTTTATTTAATTTTATTGAATAATAATATTTATTTATACTTTATTTTTATTATTATTTTATATTTATTTATTCGAATTATAAAAAATAATATCTAAAATAATACAAAATAAAATAAAAATCAAAACAAAAACTATAAACAAATAATCAGATATAATTAATATATCACAGCCAAATAAAATAACAGAAAGATAAATTAATAAAAAGAGTAAATTTAAGATAAATTAAATAATATAAATATCAATAAACAAATATAATTAATGTGTGACTAAAAATAAATTAAATGACGGAAATATAAATAAATAAACAAATAAAAATATTATGTAGAAAAATTTAATAACAGAGATATAAATAAATAAAAAAAGCTAATGTGTAATTGAAGATAAATTTTAATTTAATTTTTATTTATTTTAGTTATTGATTTGATGACTTATATACTACTGTTTAAATATTTAAGAGATCAGTACTTAAATGTCTAAAAATAATTTTTGCTGCGATGATACACCCTGTTTACAAGGAAGTAAAATGTAATTGACCTTGTTCTTAAAATAAGTCAAATTTATTCTTTAAATATTAAACTCGTTAAAATAAATTTCATCTTCACGTGAGTCAATGAAATAGGAGGGATTATAAATTTTCATGCTTGCTTATCAATTCTTAGCTAGTATTTTTTAAAGAAAAATATTCATTTCCATATTTCAATTTAAAATCTTGATGATACTTTATAAGCTATTATTATTTATTACTATTATTATTATTATTATTATTATTATTACTACTATTATTATTATTATTATCTTCTGCTCTTCCCAAATTGCATGGTTAGTCCTCATATTGAAAGTGTAAAATTGGAATTAATTGAAAAAACAATAATTATTTTCTACTATTTCAAAAATAAAACCAAATTTATGTTAAATTTAATGATTGAAAACATTCAGTATATCAAGTTTAAGTAGATTTCGATGATAGGTATCTCGATTCGTCATTCATTTATTTAAAGTGCGTCATGCTTACGTTTCCATGTTGCTTTATTCTACCAAAACCGCGTTTCTTTGTTCAAACGCGTTTTCCCTCTGATGGTAGTATCCATACATAATTAATAATTAATTAGTTAAATAGCGTAATTAAGTTATGTGCAGTGTTTGATCAAATTTTCTTTCACCAGTAAAAAAAAATATATATTAATATAGTTTATATTCTGAGGCTCTAAACCCTAACGAAGGTTACACTCGTTTATGAGTCAACTCAGTTGTAATGCGGTGCCTAAGTTTTCTGAGTTTTTTAGTACTATTACTGTGTCACAGACCACATTGCTGACTAACAGCTACTCCATCTACTATATTAAAATTTGTATTAATTGATTTTTAATTTCGTTAATTTTTCGTCAATATAAAATATATAACGCATGCAAGAGTATAATTTTTCTCATCCTCATTCTTCATCAATTTTATATTTTGCCCACCAACACAGACTAGTTCCAGTTTTCGATTTAAGTACTTAATTAAAACGAAACGTTATTATATTGTTTTTCTCAACGATAACAAATTACGCGTTTTAAAAAAGAAAATGCAGAAAAACGAAAGAAGAATACAATACGAATCTTTTTTTCTTGATAAAATGTTATCGTATTGAATAAGAATAAGTATAAAATTTTAGATATTTTATGCACGAGGAGATTACGGAAAATTTTTTAAAAGGAAAACACACAGTCACGATATTTATTAATTAACATGCTGTGCGAAATTTAAAATTGAACTGACCAAATTTAAGTAATAATATTTAAGACAATTAAAAAGTATAAATTTAATAAAGAAGATTATGGGTTGTTGAGAAAGAAAATAACTCTTAAAAAGTAGGATGAAAATAAGCTGTGGTAAGATTTATGAGGTAGGTTTTAGCCTTACACGTGTTTAATTGCCTTTTTGACATGTACATATGTACTAAAAGGCGAAATGTTACTATTTTAAATTTTACTATGTTTTTTGAGCATGACATTTTTTATATATCCACTATTGCTCCTTAAATATATTTATGTGCCTGAATTTAATTTTATATTAAGGTAATAACAAACAAATTAATATGACAATAACATAAAAAAAGTAGACTATTATTATTTATTTGCCTAAACCTTAAACTCATTATTTTTATTCAACGTAGGATCAAAATACAGTGTCTGATCTGATCATGGTTATAAATTATCCACATTAATATCACTTTATTAGAATGAAAAATTGAGAAAAAATACTGAAAAAGATTTTATAATAATGAAATATAAATCAAACTAAAAAAAATTAATACTACTTTAAATTCAAAATCTTAACAGAACGATTTTTTACATATTTTTATTAATACATCGTTAAACTTTTTTATTTATTTATTGAGATACTTAAGATACTTCACAATTATATTAAAATATTTTTGAACGAGACGAAATAAAAATTCTAATGTTTTTTATAGCAGTCTCAGGACACTTTTTTTTATAGCCATTTTCTAGCTTTTTCATTTTAAAACTAGTTTCCAGAAAAGTTTACGCTATTACCAGTGATTTTATCATCAAAAATTTATTTTCAATTAAGTGCTTAGAAAAGATAAACAAAATTTCAATGATATCATTTTTAAAGTTTTTATTTCAGGCCAATAGAGTAGATATGATAACATTGTTTGTACTATTTTCACTAAATCTTCTATGCTATTGTTCTCTTCATCGCTTGTGATATCACCAATAAAACAATTAAGTTTATGTTTGGAATTATAATTTTGAAAGAGAAAATAAAAGAGAAAACAGCCAAGTTATCTTATATACAAGTTAAGCAGTAGGAAGTCCCTTATATACTTTTTAAATTTTTTATACTCCTTTTTAGCGTATACATCTCATTCAACACATAATAAATCAAAGTGTATAAGTTCTTGAGGTACACGATAAGAAAATACAATATTTTGTAAACAAAAAAATCCATTAAAATAAATAAATAAATATTGGTTTACTTGTAAAATAACATAGAAAAGGTCCAATTATAAGCTAGCGTAATTTGGATAGACAATTTAGTCAACTCCGATACATAGAGAATATTTTGTGTTCTAGAAAAAAAAAAAAAAATCTCGGTCAAACCCGCAGACCATAGAAATCAAGACATAGAACAAGTAAGCACAAGGCAAAATAGAAATATGTGCATACACACATACTTTTTCATAATTTTAAAAATACAATACATGCTGAAAATTAAACTTAAAAAAAGCTCAAAATCTTTAGAAATTTTATAGCATTAAAACACTAATTTTGAAAACTTGAATTTGTAGCATTACCGTTAATGGTACTTTGTACAAATACGTTACTTGCAACATTTATCAAAACCTTCAGTTGACAATTTCTCCAAAAACGGTAGATTGTTCCCTAAAACACTTAGCAAATTTGGATTTGAAGATCAAAAAGATTATTGCATCCAATCCAAGTGTCTTCTCCCCCTTCAATACTACAATAAATGTAGTTCAACAACAAGAAACCCCAATTTGAATGCTCCACCATCTCCATTTATTTGTCCTAAAAAAAGAGGAACCACGTCCACCAGAAGACCCAAGAAAAAAAAGTGACCAAAACACAACAATAATTGAACAAAAAAGTTTTGATCCTAAGCACATAGCGTCAATGTTTTGGTGTTGCCATAAGAAAATGTTTGTATGTGTCAACACCAATAATAAATAGAAGAGGCTTTATTTCATTGAAAAGTCCTCGTATATTCGCCCGTTCTCCAAGGTTATTGACACTGTCTGATTCGGTTCGATTCCGGTTCAGTTCCGGTCGGTTTATTTGACGTAAAACCCATAGTTAACCGCTTATTGTTTGCCAGCTTACACAAGTATGTAGACAGTGCACACAAACAAAACACAAACGTTCAAAACGGTTTAAACTGTTGTGCCTGTACATTTCTCATTCCAGTGTTACTTTTCTTTCCTTCTAAATCAACTCAGTTTTAAAGTTTTTTTTTTTACTTAAATTAACAAAATTATTACTTCAAAACAGGAAAAAAATTTACTTATTTAATTAACAAATAGATGGGTAGTTTGTTTAAAACATGTAATTTTCTAAATAGTAACTTATTCAAGAAACATATGGAATTTGTTTATTAAAACAAGCAGTTCCCATAACACATGTAAAAAAAATACAAATCACCTTATTTTATTAATGTAAACGCTTATTTAAAATAGTTAAACAAAAACAAAGCGATTATGATTCTGCTTCTTAAAAAATATATAAAAAAAACTTTTCTTCTAAAACAGGTAGATTGGACAAAATATAATATATGTGGGTTTGTTTTGTCAAAAATCACTCATTTTAAAAGGACAAACAAACTCACCTTGGAATATAGGTTGATTTAGCTTACTTTCTATGAATATTTGAAGTCAATAATATTTATTGAAAGCAAAATTGTAGTAGACAAAACTGAAAACATCAATCAATACGTTTTTTCTAAGGCCAAAACATTAATTAATTTGAAATTGATAGAGTATTAACTAATAGACCTTAAATTACTCAAACTTTTATCATTTCAAATTAAAAACAATAAATAAAAATTTAATGTAAAATGTATTTAAAAGAAATGAATGTTATGTTGAAAAATGATAGAAAAAGATAATGTTAGAAAGTTTTGAAATTTAAGTGGGGTAAAATGAAGAAAAAATGATTAAAAAACGTAAGAATAAAGGATAAACTGAGACATGTGTTATTAAGAGAAAGTGTTGAAAGTGGGAAAAGAAGAGATGAGGTGAAGGTGTCGGAAAGATCCAACTAACGAAGGAAGCAATTTACTTTCATACATAAATGAATACAGTTGGACTGTGTCGTATTAATCTTAAATTAATCTTTTCTCTTTCTCTCTCTCTCCCTACAAATTTAACACTTTCCCTTTCGCTTTCTTTCTTTCTTTCCTCCTTCTACTTTTACTCCTTCAGCTTCTCTCTCTACAGTGTCAATTTTCTCCGGCGACGTCGTTTCACTCTCTCTCTTCTTGTTGACTTCGCCGATCACCCTCGCTACGCGGCCATGGGGCATTGTTGCAGCAAAAACATCGCCGTCAACAACGAGGCGGTGCCCGCTGATCACCGCCCCAAGACGCCGCATTACGCGCCGCCCTCTCCACCGCCGGCTTCGGGGAGCTCACTATCCGGCGCCACGCCTGGCAGGAACACGCCGGCGCACTCCTTTTCCACCAGCCCCTTCCCGAGCCCTCTCCCGCCCGGAGTGGCGCCGTCGCCAGCCAAGACGCCGGGGAGGAAGTTCCGGTGGCCGCTGCCGCCGCCCTCTCCGGCGAAGCCGATCATGGCGGCGCTGCTGCGGCGGCAGGGGAAGGCGAAGCCGAAGGAAGGGCCCATACCGGAGGAGCAAGGGGAGGGTGGCGGTGAGGGAGAGAGGTCGCTGGATAAGAGTTTCGGTTATGGGAAGAATTTTGGGGCGAAGTTCGAGTTGGGGAAGGAAGTGGGTCGAGGGCATTTCGGTCACACTTGTTGGGCCAAGGGGAAGAAGGGTGAACTTAAGGGACAATCCGTTGCTGTAAAAATCATATCCAAAGCTAAGGTGAGAGGGTTTCTTGTGTTTCTGTGACCTTTCTTTTTTATAATTGTGAAGATCGTGTGATGTTTTTCTTTGTTTACTTGGAGTTGGAGATGGTAACGTTGACTCTTGGTCAATTCAGGATCAGTTTCAGACTTCCTGCATCACTGTTTTGCGACTGGAATTTCATGTAGCGTGTGATTAGTATTGACTGTTTGCTCTTATTTTTTGTTTTTTTGGATTTGGAAACTCAATTTAGGAGTCAAGCCTGCTTAGTGTCATGGTACTGATTTTGAATCATTTGTTTGAATTTTCCTCCGTGTGTAAAATAAAAATACGTTCTGTGTGGATATACTGATAGTGTTATGGAATTGGAGCCTACTGAGGTGGTGGTAGCTGGGCACAGGAATTCACAATGGTTTTCTTGGAGGTGATCAAGGTTGCTGCTTTCTGGTTTGTGGTATTGAAATAACTAGTTATTGTTACTTTCTAAGCTAGTGCCGATCAGAAAGGAAAATGCTATGGAGATCTTTTTTATGGGAGAATTTATGAGATTTGAAAGTAGGGAATAGAAAGCGAGTGAATGGTTGCGCTTAGGCACCTGTTTCAATTACTTGGACGTTAGTCAGAGCAAATCTACCACTCCAAGCTTCTACATTATTTCACCCATTTGATATGATTTTAACATTTAAAGTGCACATATGATGCCGAAACAAACATAAGGTAAATTGTGGTGAAAATGGATGACAAATGATGTTGTTTGTAACCGGGGCTTTACCTCTGTATTTCTTGTTGGTCTCTTGGGAGCATTAGAAAGATTCTTGAGGAAAGGTGGCATAAATGGTTGTATTGTATGTTATGAGACAAGTAAGCAAAAGATGAATTTGCACATATGTAGTGTGGACAAGTTGTTGGAAAGTGTGGCTTCTGTATAAGTTTTTCTGTATGTGTGGACTGTGACTCGTCTATAGATGTTTTGCATTTGTTCTATCAGCGGCCATTAGGCTGTGGTCCAAACGGTAGAGGTTCCAAATCACACGGATAGAGCAGGTGATATGCACAAGACCTTGTTGCCAAAGTTACTTGCGTGTTTGATAAAGACCATTTTATTTCCCCCGGTTAGATCATCTGTAAACATATGTGTGCTTAATTGTAAATTAAAGAATCCATATAGTGAGTCTGGTTATTTATTTTTTCTTCCTCCATTATGAGCCAAGTTGGAGGATAGCGAATAAGCTTAAAAGGAACGGAAGATGAAGAAGAAAATTAAGATTCTGGAATTTTCCTTTAGTCCAAGCACTATGAGAATCAGTTGATTTAAACGTTTTCTTTGAGTTGCTTGGCCTCTTGTAGTTGATTTTTGTAGGAAAAGGACTGGAAAAAGCTGTCTCCTTAGTTCTGTACCTTTTCATTATCCTTCGAAACAATCAAATTGGAGTTTGAGAGTAAATATTAATTGCTATGGGAGAATCATGTATTGTGATGTTATGGTCATAGATTCCATAGTTTGTTTTATGCCATCCATCAACACGAATTAAGACTCAATTTTCAAGCTTTTGCTAATCTTTCCTTATAATTTATGCTTGATAATGGTGGTTACTTTAAATAACTGATTTTTACATGGCAGATGACTTCAGCGATAGCAATTGAAGATGTGCGGAGGGAGGTCAAAATGTTGAAGGCCTTATCTGGACATAAGAATTTGGTCAAGTTTTATGACGCATTTGAGGATGTCAACAACGTCTACATTGTTATGGAGTACGTGCAGAAAAAAATATTTGTGAACATTCCTCTCTGTCCTGCTAGGACTTATTCATGTTTAGTTCACTGCTTGATTTATGTGCGTACATTTTTTAAGCTATTGGTTATAAAAGAACCCATCTCATTACTCATAAAATGAGCAGATTTTATAGCTGGTTTGTAGGGGTAGATACCTTAAACTGTTGAATTAGACATTTAATCTAACGCAATGAATGTTTTTTGGTTGTTGTTATTGTTGTCAGGTTGTGTGAGGGTGGAGAATTACTTGACAGAATTCTAGATAGGTAAAATTGAAAGGCTGTTTGTAATTTTTACTATCTGCTCATTTTTTTTGTCTGTCCAAATGTTCCTTGCAGAAGTTTGGTTTTGAATAACATGATTATAATTGGATTGTTTTGATATTAATTATTTGTTAAAGAGGTGGGAGATACCCAGAGGATGATGCCAAAGCTATTCTTGTACAAATTCTAGATGTAGTTGCATTTTGTCATCTTCAGGGAGTTGTTCACCGTGATCTAAAACCAGAGGTATGGCATTGTGATGCTTGAACTACTCATAATTATTTGATTGTGCTTTTCAATGAGCTATTTTATGTTTTTATAGCCACCTCTCTAAATATTTTGCTTTGCAGAATTTTCTATTTGTCTCTAAAGATGAGGATGCCGTCATGAAAGTTATTGATTTTGGGCTATCTGATTTTGTTAGGCCAGGTAACATGACTTAATCAACCTACTATAGTCAGTCTCAAGTAGTATCCAAGTTGCTCATTTTCTCGTATGTAGTTCTTCTCAATCTTGTTTTTGATTATAGTGCACCTGCATGGTCAAATTAACGGATTTAGTCTGCCGGAGAATAACCATGTAATCAATTATCAAATGGTTTTGAGCAAAATGGTCAACACTTTGTGAGATATTGGCTCCATAATGAAGGAATAGTGAGATTTTACGATATCACAATTCATCAGTCATTAATTTCGAATAGACATCTAAAATTAAATTTCAACACTTATGATTAAGAAATCATCAGGCCTGATATTTTTTAATAACATTTCACGTGCTTGATACAATTTGTAGTTCCTTGAGAGTAATGATTTTAAATGGCATTTGCTTGATGTAGACATTTTGTACGAATATAGCTTTCTCTCTATCTGTAAGTTTTATTGTGGAAATAAAATTTAGATTATATAATCAGAGGCACTAGTAATGTTGAACAAGGAGGATCTTATATATCATTGCCATTTCTGTTCCTCTGAGGTCTTTAATTGGATTTGTTCTCCAAATTTATGACAATATTCCGTACAAAGCTAGTTTTTCTCTTAACTTCGGCAATTATGATGACTGACCACTGTTTTTTTTTTTTTTTTTTTTTCATTATCATCTCTGAAATTGGTATTAAATAATTAATCGATGCTTTAGAATGATATTTCAAAGCTAGCTTTAAAAGAACTGATTGTTGTCTGGTGTAAAAGTAAAATCACTTTTACATATAAGATAAAATTAGCAAAGGCACAATATTATTTTATTTTTTGAAGACACGTAGATACGAGTTAAGTTCAGTAACTCTACCTTTTTGATCTTATTTCTTTTTGAGTTGTTTATTGTAACAACTAACTGTTAGTTTAGTCCTTCCAAAATAATTATTCATCTTATGTTGGGTAACTCGTGAACAATTATAGGAGAAGCCAAACACTTCCAAACTTTGTTAAACGGTGCAAACTCCCACAAAAGGCCGTATCTTCAATATCTAAATGAACATGTTCATGTGGTTAGCATGTACATGTATATAGGGCTTTATGACTTCTGATTTTTGTAAAATATCATTTGGCTGCTTAGGTTGAACTCCTCTCCATTGCTTTTTATTTAAATGGAGAGCATGAAATTTAATATTTTTATCACTGAATTTGTAAGTAAGCAATGTCTTGTTAAACTGTGCAAACTCCCACAAAAGGCCATATCTTCAATATCTAAATAAACATGTTCATGTGGTTAGCTTGTACATGTACATAGGGCTTTATGACTTCTGATTTTTGTAATATCATTTGGCTGCTTAGGTTGAACTCCTCTCCACAGCTTTTATTTAAATGGAGAGCATGGAATTTAATATTTTTATCACTGAATTTGTAAGTAAGCAATGTCTTGTTATTCACATTGGGATGATCAAATTTTTTGATTGTGGTTGAAGAAAGGCTGCTATTAAACAAACCTCTACTCTGAATACATAATTGGATATAGTCTTTCAGAATTTCATATTATTCTGCTTCTTTGGGGGCTCCTACTTGGTGCACGCCCTTAAAAAATCTATGATATACAGCTCTTACCTGCGCATTGAGTATGTGCATTCCTGTTTTTAGCTTTAATGTGTAGCATAGATATCACAGCTTTGCTGGAATGAAAAGATGTCTTTAAAAACATAAGGATGAAAATGTGGGATGTATCTAAACTTATATCATCTAAAATTATGTTGTCAATTTTCACTCCCAACATTTCTCATGGTCCCATATTCACTTACATTTTCTACCCTCCCATTTGTACTCCTACGAAGCACATTCCTAACTCTCTTTAAAATCATTATTATTTTCTCGATTTCATTTTATATTCTTGAAGATATTATTAATTCTAGTTCGGCAAAGAGGCAAGCGGAATATTCATTGGGAAACTTTGCTAATATTGCATTATTATTTCGTCTCACTTCATTGCTCAAGAGCATGGCAACATATTAAGAATAGATTGATTCTTTCCGACCTGTGCATAGATATTTCCTTGTTCAAACTCTGCTGTAATTATACAAGTTTGTTTGCCTAATGTTTTTCACTAATTTCCTGGTTTGGATGAATCTTAGGACGTGCTTTAATTCTTGGTTTAGGATTACCTCCAGTGTTCAAATTAAATAGTTATTGTATTGCCTTAGAATCAGAGTTGTATCCTCTTATTGATTTTTTCACTACCTGCACTGACTTTTAATAAATATGCAGAACAACGCCTCAATGATATTGTTGGTAGTGCATACTATGTTGCACCTGAAGTGCTCCATAGATCTTACAGTGTTGAAGGAGACTTGTGGAGTATTGGGGTTATATCGTACATATTGTTATGCGGAAGTAGACCATTTTGGGCACGCACTGAATCAGGAATTTTCCGGTCTGTGTTACGAGCAAATCCTAACTTTGATGATTCACCTTGGCCATCAATATCACCAGAAGCTAAAGACTTCGTGAAGAGACTTCTGAACAAGGACCACAGAAAAAGGATGACTGCTGCTCAAGCTTTAGGTTTCATTTGATTTTTTTGCCAAACCTTGTTTTACTAAATAAGATGTTGCTTGTCGTTGAAATTCCTAAATGTTATTCTGTGATTCTTGCTAATAGAGTTTCCTATATACTTTGCAGCTCACCCATGGTTGAGAAATGAAAAGAATCCCATTCCTTTGGATATTTTTATTTACAAGTCAGTAAAGTCATATGTGCGTGCCTCACCTTTGAGACGTGCAGCATTGAAGGTAGTCACCTGTTAAGCAGCCATTAAAACAAATGCATATTATGCCCTCTCCTCCTTTGGTGGGGATAGGGGGCAATAGGACAAGAGTAATGTTGTCTGTTTTACTTCTTATGTTAATACAGGCCCTCGCGAGAACATTGACGGAAGATGAGCTAATCTACCTTAGAGCACAGTTTAATCTCTTGGAGCCTAAAGATGGCTGCATTTCGCTTGAGAATTTCAGAGTTGTAAGTTCATGGTTTTTGCAATTTATTCCCTCTTTTTGACTTTAAGGTGTGTTAGTATATTAAATAATGAATGATACAATGCTATTATCTGTTAACTGTATATAATGTAAAGATGTTATACTCCACTGTTTGCTACATTAAATTAATCAGCCTTTTATAGTTTAAACTTTGTTGTTGGTGCGTTTGCTGTTGTTTCAAAATATCTAAACTGAAATACTAAGAAAATACAGGCTCTCATGAAAAATGCAACTGATGCGATGAAGGAATCAAGGACCCCTGACATTTTAAATCTGGTGAGTATTCTTTGATTTGCAATATAGAAGTATCTTCCTGCTCTCTTCATTATGACATTTTAGTAGCCGCTTTGATCCCAATCTATCATGTACCAGAATGGCCTGCTCATTAAAGAAAATAGGGACAGGAAGGAATGTATGATTGAATAACTTTGACAGAGCAAAATCAATAGTAGCGTCTTGATGAGTGCCACCATTATTCATAATAATATCTGTTTTATTTCTTATGAAAAGTGCAGTGTGTTATTTGCGTGCATTATTATAATAAATAATCTGAAATGCTTATCCCTTGAAACAAGATGGAGGCACTCTCATATAAAAAAATGGATTTCGAAGAGTTTTGCGCTGCTGGTATCAGTGTATACCAGCTGGAAGTTCATCAAGAATGGGATAGAATTGCCACCACAGCTTTTGAATATTTTGAGGAGACAGGAAACCGAGTCATTTCTGTTGAGGAGTTGGCTCAGGTTTGCAAATTCTTGTGGTATTTCTGTCTTTTAAGCTGTTTAATAACCCACTAACCTTTCGATAATGTTTTCAGGAGATGAATTTGGGTCCGTCAGCCTATTCTTTAATGGGTGATTGGATCAGAAAATCTGATGGAAAACTCAGCTTTGTGGGATATACAAAGTTTTTGCATGGTGTCACAATGCGTAGTTCAAATACAAGACAGCGACAGCTAGTATAACCAACAGGGAGATTCGATTGTTATTATTATTATTGTTATTATTATTATTATTATTATGATAATATTTGTTGAAATTAGTTTGTGTCTTTTTTCTTTCTATAATTTGAATTGAAAGGAAAATGGTACGAAGGGCCTAAGCAATTTTTTGGGGGGGTTTTGGGGAGTGGATAATGGAAAAAACAGAGCTAACATTGTTTTGTTTCTCATGTGATTTGCGGTGCAAAGCAAAATTCTCCTATTTTACTTGTGAGCCAAAAGGCCACACTTGCTTTCTTGTAAGATTTCGTGTGAATATTAAAGACGCATCTATTTGGGTCAGCTTCATCCTATGGTAACAATGTCGCAACTTGTTTTTGAAGATTGAGGTAGAGAAATACGACGGTGAACTTTGGTCAATTTCTTCCATGGCTTGTGAAATACTGTATATGGTCCATATCCTCGTTTTAAAGATGTAACACTAATCGTTTTAGGACTAGTAAAATCACCACACAAATGTATTAAAATGTAGTGTTCATAAAAAATGGTACTCAAAAGGAATAAAATAATTGTGCAGCTATTAGATTCTTGGGACTTGTTTAATCCACACGCCGAGGAACAAAGAGTATGAACAGAAAAACAAAAAATGAGATAGAATTTGGGAACCCCGCAAAGATAGAGACGAAATGGAAGTTAACACCTACCTAACTAAAGTTTGTCCCCATTACAAGTGTGACCGGGTCTGGTTTTTGATAACTGATAATGTTACGTAATAATTGATTAAGAAAGAAGAATATAAAAAGAAATAGGATGAACATGCCAAGTTGATGAGGGAGAAAACTGGTTTTCCATTGCTGGATGGATTACCGTCTGAACAAGTAAAAAGCTGTTAATTGCAGTAAGGTACTTACCCAGATTGGAATTGGCCAACAAAGATGGACGCAGACTGCTTGAATAAATGTTCACGAGAGATGGCAGACAGCAACTAATTTGGGTAGGTTTATATGGTGCCAATCATAAATGAAAATAATATATTATTTTTAATAATTTATTAAAAAATAATATATTCAAGTTTTTAGATTCTGATTTTTCTAGATAAAGAGTGATATAACGATTTATGATACTTGGGTTGGTTGATGTCATAATAAAATATAAATACAGGGAATTATGAAATCACAAAATTTTAATTTTTATTAATGGATGAATAACGTTGTTCAGGAACATTAGCGGTAGAGAGTTTGGAATGATGTATGACCTCACGTACTTTATCCAAATCTTCCATCATTAGTTTAATCCCAACCACTTGACATAGTTATGTATTTTATCGATGAGACTAATCCTAACTGTACGCAACTATGATCAGATATTCCTTTATTCCATATATCATTGTCATCAAATTCTTCAATTCAATAATGATACAAGGATGCTTATTTACAATTTTGCAACGTATACTTAACGCGGAAGTTATATATTCATGTATGAACATTTGGAAAATAAAATTGATAACAAGTAACTTAATTTGTACCGATTAAAAAAGTTTTCAAGCATGTAACAAGTGTAAACATTTTATTTGCAAGTATGAAGGAGACAAAAAGGGAGAAAGTTTCCACGAAACACCGAACAAATGGCTGGCTTATGCTCTTGGAAATAAAGACATTCAATTTAAAAAACAAAGCCAACCAAATATGATGACTTTCGAAAGCAATTGGTGAATACCCACAACCTAAAAACCCGATTAGCATTAGACTATTTTTAAAAGCAAAATAATGATTTAGAAGATGAATCAATTGTTCAAAGTCAAGATCGCCCACATTCATAGGAAAATAAACATGATCATTGTGATTGTTGACCCCAATTAATCCCCGTTTCATTTGTTTGACAGCTTAAGAATAGAATGTGCGAGTACACCACTTTGCTTTGTGATGCCACAAGGCCAAAACTTTATATATTCTCTGACAAAACTATCTTATTAAGTCCTCTCAAAATCCTTGTTCTCCTTCAATTTTGTGATGAAGTAATGGGAAGTGTGCACGCCAAATCTCTTTAACCTAAAACGCTCACCAAACTTGGTTTGCAATTCCTAATCACAAACCATATATATAAAAACCCCACAACATACTCGATTACAAAACAGAAAAAAAGAAACCTCATAATTATTATATCTTAAAAAGCAAGACCTTAAATTTTGTTCATGGGCCCTCTCACCCATGTCCTATTTCAGCCACAATAACAATTATGAGATAAATAAACTAGATCTCAGATTTTCTAAGCTAACAAAAATAATTAAAGAAGGAATATGAAAAAAAAAAAAAAAAAAGTCTACGCATACTCATCTTTGTTCCATATTCCAACCGTGTCTTTCACGCTTCCTACGTCCAGCAAACGAACAGCTATATGCTTTCTTTTCTTTCTCTATTTTTTAATGGAAAATAATAATTAAGGGCATCTGTTTGTATCTCTACTTCAATTTACTTCGTTCACATAAGATTGAGAGAACAAGAGAGAATGATATATACTCATCCATCACATTATATCACAAATCAGAGAGTGTGTGTATATATATATTTATATTTATAAATAATTGTCATTTAAATTTCCATCGATTAAAGAAATGTAGCAAAAACAAAAGATCATGCAAATTGAGATCCAAGTTTTTCGTCGTTGTCACATCATTAAAGCAACAGCACATTGTGGTGTTGTGGAGAATCGGAAAACAATAAGAAAAATAAACAAGAGATGTACAGGATTTGAATTAATGTTGGTAGAGTAATAATGAATTGACAGAATCAAACTTTGAAGCACCAAGCATGGTGATGGTGGAGGCATTTCTCCCTGTCGATGATGCCTTGGACGGTGCGGAAGTGCTCGACGTGGCATGGGATGGTGATGGGGCCTTTCTGCTCGAACCCGTATTCATCTTCAGCTTCTTTCAGCAACTTCATGAACAGTGGGTGCTTCATGTACATCACAGGGATCACAAATCTCTGCTGCTCCTCCCCTTGCCCCACCAAGATCGCCAAACACCCTTTTGGGACGTCCTTCAGGTCCTTCTTCTCTTGGTGGTGGTGGTGAAAGTGGAGGTGAGGAATGTGCAAGTGAAAGCTTATGTGGTAATGATGGTGGTGATGGTGTTTTGGAGTGTTATGATGATCGCTTAGGATCCCCATATGGAGAAACAAAAGAACGAACGTAGCCAAAAAAACCTAAAGGAAAAGACCAAAACCGAAGCTTGTGAGAGAGATGAAGTTGATGAGGGTTATAAGAAAACGAGTGAGAAAGGCCAGGGATCGGAGGATGATATGGCGAGGTTGAAGAGAGTGAGGGAAGAGTCGGTGAGAGATCTTGGGATGTTGCTCATGATAAATGGAAACAAAAGAATACCCACATAATATGCAAAAATGAGAATGAAGAGGATTTGGAAACGATGAGAAGGAGGTGTATATATATGTGTGGGAGGGTGAGGGTTTGTGAATGTGAATGTGAATGTGTGAGGGAGAGCGTTGTGGTGGGCCAGGATGGTTCTAGGGTTTGCTTACTGTGTACACAAAGATTTGTTTTGTTGTATGTATCTAGAGAGAGAGAGAGGGACCCTGAAGCTTAGGAGAGTAATATATCTTTTTCTTGTTCAGATGATAGGGACACTGAAGGTCACTAAATTTTATTGGATGCTCATGTGGCTAGTTAGGGCAAGGTAAGGATATATTCTGTGTGATTAAAGTAAGAGGAAATTGCTTGTTTCTTTTTGAAATTTCATTTGATCCACAACTTTCAAGCCTTGCCATGGTGAAGGTAGATTATAAGAAACACGCTCTAGAGTTTGTCAATTCAATTATTTATTATTATTGTTTTTGTTATTGTGATGATAAATAGTAACACAGATTTCAAATATTCATAGTTTATGATCCGATTGACTTGGTTTATAGCGAAGACTTTGCATTGCATAGAATGAGTATTGATGAAGAAGGCACACTGTGAGCCACACGTCACACTTATTCGCGATACAACGGGATCCTTCCACCCTCTTAACAAAGCCGTTTTGGTCTTCTTTTCCGTTTTCTATTTTTTTATGTACTCCAATCCTTCTTGACTTTTTCTTTTTTAATAATTAATCAAAATACTATTATCAACGCATCTTTTCAATATAACATACTGCTACTTTTCAATAAAACTATGCAGGAAAGATAAGAGTGTGAAAAACAATTTTCTAAAGTAGTTATCCACACCATATAATCAATTTCTAAATCTTTGTTTATGCTGTAACATAATCACTTTTTTTAATCGTTTAAGAAAACTGTTTCTTTAACAATTATGATAAGTAATTCCTTTTAATATGCAAGTTCTGTTATTGTAATATTTATAGCACATCAATTATATTTTAAATTGAAGATAAACAGTTAAACAGTCAAAATTGAAGTTAAACCGTTAAACTATGGTGTACGTATGTAGAAGATTATTTTAAGTGGTTGAAATACAATTCAAAATAGAATAAAAGATAGAAGATTGAAATTGTGAATGCTTATAGGAAAAGATAAAAGAAGATGATAGTAAGATATAGTTGATTTTTTTATTTTTTTTTGTTACTGATTATAAGAGTAAAAATAGTGTATATAAATCTCAAAAGGATAAAAGAAAGAATATTGAGGTGACCCCAAAAGGATATAGAATATTGAAAAGGTCTAATTGATTGAATGGAAAAAGCTAACTCTTACTTTTTAAAATTACATATTTTTATTTTTAGTATAAAATTAAAATTACTTTAATCAATTTATATTTTATATAATATATATATATATATATTATACAAATGACTAAATATAAATTTATTTACTTTTAAAATGTTTTTTTAAAGGTTAGTTTGACATAAAAATTTGGTCCAGCTTACAGGTACGATTTTTCCTCGATAATTCAACACTATAATAAATATAAAAATGTAGATTAAACTTAATAAGAAACAAATTTTTACTTGTTTACATGATGTAATCATATTTTTAAGGCTTAATTTAACATGTTATAAAAAAGGCATATGTTTAACATTTATGATAATTTAAACACATAATTTATGACAAGACCTTTGAATTTTACATCAATTCATCTTTCAATAACTTAAAAGTTTATATCATTAAATGTTGTAAAATAATAAATTTATATTGGACTTTTTATGTAAATTAACATTAAAAGGGTAATTTAAAAGAATTAATATTTTTTAATAACAACATATGTTTATTTATATGGATACACTAAAATACTTTTAAATAACATAGAATTTTATCTTTTTAACTAAAGATGTTTTAATAAAAACCTTGATCTAAGTTCTTCTTCAGTTTTTAATTCTACGCTGTGTCTGATATAGATACATCATATAAGTCTTTATCGAACGATTTTACCTATTTTCACTCTAATTTAAAAAATTATTCAAGTCAAGGGATAATTATGAATAATAAAACTGTCTTTTTGTGAATGTAATGTAATTATATACATGTCTATTTTGGAGCTATTGATTAACAATTACACGTCATTGATTCAAGTACTATAGTTCTATGCTTGCTTTTTAAAGTTTTAAAAATAATGTTTTTAAATAAGTTAATATGGTCACAATGTTGAAATATTTACATTTATTATACAGTGCATAAATAATAATAATAATAATAATAATAATAATAATAATAATAATAATAATAATAATAATAATAATAATAA
>Ga0209700_104486_pt1 | contig 25088 bp, 7 predicted proteins | sample SiratroredBW_FD_187528 | JGI IMG/M metagenome (GOLD analysis project Ga0209700, IMG submission 187528) | Root nodule microbial communities of legume samples collected from California, USA - Siratro red BW (SPAdes) (version 2) | ecosystem: Host-associated > Plants > Roots > Nodule | place: USA...
TATATATATATATATATATATATATATATATATATGTGTGTGTGTATATGTATGTATATGTACCTTGATTAACTAATAAGGGTAACTATATATTTATATGTAAGTTCTCTTAAGTCTAGGCTTTGCGGTACCTTTCTTTGTTTAAGGAAACACATATACCCTCCTTACAATTACTTTTATTTTCATGTATACCTTATACAAAGTGTTAAAAAATGTTGAAGTGAGATAAATAGATGCAGTTTCTTAACTAAAAAGTAGTGTGAATGTAATAGCCAATGTAATTTATGTTAATGAGTTTTTGCTGTCTTTTCTTTAGCTAGCTTTTTAAGAAATGGGCTAGCTGCTACTGAGGGTTTGGACCTACGTGATTCTGAGGATGGGGACGTTGTGACTAAGATTGATTCATCAGTGTCTATGCAGTTTGGTTTCCTTTAATAGTTTCTAATTTTGTTTCTGTGATGGGTCAAAGTTTGTAAATTTCCTTGTTGATGAGGTGTGATTATAGTTTATGGTTTTGGATTTGAAATACTAGTACCAACTGTAATATATCTGAGATCGGGTTGCAGTGCACATCCTATGCTGTTATTACTTAATAGAGTAGAACCAAAAGATGGAATTGATTAGTTAGATATGTTGGAAGAACGAATTGCTCAATTAGAACTATATATCACAGCAATTATTCAACTGAAATATTTATGCAGTATATTTGAAAGAGGAATTAAGGTAATTGGAATTTGAATTTGTTATAATAAAATATATTCTTTAGATTGAAAAGTTTAAAAGAACTTGAATTCTTTCTAATTTATACACTTTTACATTTGTGTATATATTATTCTCATCTTAGTTTTCTCGACTTGAATCAGGATGTTATATTGTCTCAACTTAAATAATTAAGATGTTATAATTTTTCAGTTAATTTATAAAAAACAATTCAAGTTTAGTGAGTTTTTATTTTAGTTAAAATTATGAAACACATTATTAAGGTTTTATTGTGGATTGTACGGTTGATGATATATGTCAACCAGAATTCGGAGTATAAATTATCAGTCAGATGCTTCTGAAACAGATAATTTGATTTATTACAAGATTACATTAGACTCAGTACTAATGAAAACCTAATTCTATTGGTGCACGTAAAATGATTGGGTTAAAATTATGATCTATTTCATTTTACAATATTTAAAAAAAGAAACTGAATGAGATATATAGTGTATGGTTTGATATAAAATCTGTTGTAAGGCTTGACATTGCACATATATATTTTCAAGTAACCTAATAATAATACTAATTATATATGTAACACTTTGCAAATATAGGCAATAGCATGTGAATGAGTTTTTTGTGTCTGAGTTCATTGATTAAGTTCTTTCAGTGACCCCCAACAAATTAAACCAAAGCAATTTGTGGTTGATTGTATATGCATGATAAACTTGTTTGATCTGCAGGTGTATTTAACACTAAACAGAATAATGTCTGATACAGAAATATTGAAAGATGCATGTATTTTCGTCCATTCAGTGATGAACAATTTCTCTATTACTATATTATTCGGGATATACACGAGGATATGATCATCTCATTAGAAAATTTGAGTTTTGGTTTTCTTTATTATGGAAGTGGTAAACAAAATCCATCAGAAAACAACCTTATGAACAAATGCTGAATTACAGATATATGAATGCGTGTCTGTGTCTACAAATATATATATGTATAATATACTCTTTTTTTCGATACTTCAAAATTAGGGTTGTATTTATTAAAAAATTAAAGCAACGAGGTTTTAAAATTTTGGAGAAAATTATAGAAATTTATTCTTACATTATAAATTAGAATACTTCAAAAACCTCACCTCCAATGATCAGGGTATGATTAAATTAATGTTTAATAATCTACAATCACGTCAAAAACATTGACAATTTTAAGTAAATGTTTACATATTTTTCTCATTAATACGAAGTGAAACCTATACAATATAATAATATTACAAGATATAGGGTTTTCACTTACCATTATAACTTCTTGAATTTTGGAAGCAATCTCTTCAATCTACAAACAAAATTTGGCTGAAAGTAAATAAATCACTCTTAAAAAAGTTTTTCATATCTCACAGTGGCGCATCTGAGTTTGCATAAATAGATATCATTTTAATGTTATATGAATGATACAAACTACATACTTTTTTGAATTACATGAGTATGGAGATCTCGCATCACAAAATGAAATGAAATTAAACAAAACAAAACCTTAGAAGAGGTATTGTGACTCACAAAAGAGTTCATGAAGGTGAGGTGAGGTTATGATGACATGAGTGACGATGGAGCAAAGAATAGGAAATGAAAGCTTAGCTTAACATAAAAAATGTAAAGGATGTTAAAGTTTGCTTTCCATAGGTAAATTTACCTTTATTCTAAAATGGTTTTATTTTAACTAATCATCCTGTGTTGAATTTTATTTATTTATTGTTTAAATTGAGTATTTCAATTATCACTAAATATAAAATTTATTATTAAAGAACATTGGTAGTGAGGGACAATTCTTACATACTTTAATACAAAAAGTATAATTAACATCTATTGAATATCAACTCATGAACGTTCTTAGAGAAAACCCTTATAATTATTAAATGATAAATAGTCTTGACCTACTTTAATAGATAAATAATCTCAATAATATAAATAAAATAATAATAATATTGACTAAAAAAATATCAACAAATATCGATAAAAAAATAATTTCATTAGCATTGATGAAAAAACCTTGATAAGCATCACCTGAAGATTAATTATATCACTTTTGATTCAAAAAAACTTGATCAAGAAATAATTTTAATTGATCTTGATAGAAGAAAAAGGTTAATTCACATCAATTAATAATAATGTCAACGTCAATTGAATTTTTTTTTTAAATTAGTTAAAACACATTATTTACATTGAAAAAAAAAATCACTGACTTGTATTGACAAAGAAGAAAATCTTATACGAATTACAGTTAAATCTCATTTTAAGAAGTTTGAATTATTTTTTTTTAAGTAATTTTAGAAAGTAACTTCCTCAAATCTACATCTCCTTTCAATCAAAACCACTTAATGAAATATTGACTTGAGCTTAATATTTTGAAAATAAATTAGGTCCGATTCCTTCAGACATGGACTTAATTTGCAGAATTTTATTCAAAACGAGCTTTCAACAAGCCTGAACCTTATTTTTATGTTCAAATTGAAATAAGGTCTTTTATACGGTCACACATTAAGTTTGAGATTGACACACTCAAAATCGTCTCATGAAACATAGAATTTACACTTTTAATTTTGGGCACAAATTAAATATAAGATTCTAGCCTAATCCAGTTATTACTTGATTTAGATTTGGCCTTTTCTTCCTACACCAATCTCCAGCGTACCCCAATAATTTTTGAAATTATCATTTTACTCTCCTTTGAAGTGACTTATGGATTATCTGGTCTGAAAATATTTTCAGAACATGCTTTTATGAAATACATTATGTAACACGTTTTTTAGAACATTGATAGGATTTTGATAACAAGATTTACAGAATGAAAATTTTCATAATGCATAAAATACATATAATATCTTGTGGAATGTGTTTTTTTTATATATATTTTTTCCTTTAGAGTCTCTTTTTCTTCTTTTTCTAGCAGCAACGATGATAGTAGTGGTAATGACGACAGGAGTGATGAGTTATAGTGAGGGAGAAGAATTTGGTCATTTCACTGTAGGGGTGTAGATTGAAAAATGAGGGACATAAACCGTAAAATCCTTTAGATCTTGTCCATAAAAACTCATAAATATCAGACTTTGGTTGAACCTTAACAACATTTTATGAATTTGAAGCCTTTCTCTTCTTGTACCTCCATAATTACTAACTACATCTCCATAAATTTTAAAATAATAATTTTATCCTTAGTAAAAGTAATTTCGAACTATTTTTGTTCTGGAAATATTTCAGAAAAATCTTTCTAAAATATTCACACCATGATATTTTGAACAAGATTTTTGGAATAGAATTTTCAAAACATAATTTATGAAACAAAATTTTCAAAGTAGGTTTTTTGAAATAAGATTTTCAAAATAGTTTTTAAAACACATGAAATACATTTTAAAACCAGTTTTTCAGAACAGAATTTTTGAAACGAGCTTTTTGAAACATACATAATACTTTATAATACCTTATGGAATGAGCTTTCCAAATACATGAAATACGTTATAGAATAAAATTTATAGAATAAATTTTATGAAATAAACTTTTAACAACATATTTAATAGCTTTTGAAATGATCTTTTCATAATAAGTTTTTTTTTTTTTCTTAAGAATAGGCTTTCTCTCTCTTATTTCTGTCAAAGCGTTTAGTAGAAAATGGAAGTCTAACGGCCATAACGCACTGGCTGAGTAGAATAGTAAGAAAGGATATTTTTATCTTTCTATGCTATGATGAGGTGCAGAAAGAAAATGACATTTTAAATTAGATCTACACTTTTTTTTTTCCGAGACTTCTGTAGCCCTCAACTCGCATCAAGCCTATGAAAGGATCAATTGAAATTTATTTGACAAATTATTAAGTTTGAACTTCAAAACTTCAACATAATTAAATTATAATTTTTGAAAATTTAATCTAGATTGTGCCACAAAATCCTATAAAAAAGTAAATATTTTTTATTATATTTTGCTCTCGCTCCAACCCCTTAACATAAAGGAAAAACATAATTGAAAGAGGAAATATAATTAAAAATAATAAATTAATCACTAACTAGTAAATTCTTTGACGAAAATTAGTTATTGGAAAAGTTGATAAATACTATTATAAAAGAATCAACTTCTGTGAATAACACCTTCCAACATAAATACTCCTCATCAAGTGTTCAAAATGTTTTATGGAATTACTTTTTTTACTATACGTATTATTTTCTTCACTCTTCAACCTCACTTGGGGCTTATAATATTTTATTATTTTCTTTTTATTTTATTAATAATTCAGACATGAAAACATTATTGTACTTGTATATCTTTCATGTTTGTCAATTGTATGATAAAATATAGGTATTTCACTTTTCAAATTTGACAAATTTTTATATTATGTCAATCAATCATAAGAAAAGAAAAAATAATTCAAACAACTTACAGATCACAAATTTATGTGTCTGAAACTTATTACTTTTATTATCTACTTTAAAAATACACTAAATTCTTAATATACTATTTTTGAAAGAAAAGAAACTAAATAATACGAGACTTAAGTATCTTTACAAATATTGAAGATACAACAAAACTTGTACAAGATCAATCTAAAATGCAAGAAACATGCACATTAAGGGTTAAACATTGTACCATATTATTCTTACCAATGTATTACCCCCTGCATAATGATTTTTTAAAAAAAGTTTAAATATGGTAGAATTTCTTTCTGATATAATTCAAATCATAAACGATAATAGGATGATAAAAGGTTGAAGTTTATTTTGTCTAAAAAATTTACAGAATGATAAAAGTTCAACATGAGTAGTATTTATTTTTTATTTGTTTTATCTTATATCCCAACCAATACATATATATATAATGCATTTGTTTAATTTTATTTTTGTTTTTTATTTTTGAATTTTATTATATAATATCAGTAAGAACAATGTGTAATAGTATAAACATTTACAATAATAACTTCATTTCATTATACATAAGCTTATTTTACTTGTAAGCGTTAATTAAAATAAATATCCGTATAATGAAATAATTTTACCAAGATCTGTAACTCATTTTAAAATTGAGTTTTAACTTTTTAACAAGTACCTTCATCCACGTCAAATCCGAAAATGAAGTAATAGAAGAAGAATCCAACTTAATAAATGTTGTTGCAAAAATTAAAAGATTTATTAAAAGATTTTGTATGTCAATATGTCTCTAGTAATATTTTCTATATTCCAATAATATTTATATATGTATATATTTCAATCATATTGTATATTTTTTATAAAGAAACTAGGGTGACCTAGTTTGAAAGAGACACAAAACAAAGTTGTACACGTGGCAGTGATTCATAGGATGGATCCTATTTCCCATTTAGGAATTTGAAATGTCATCCCTGACAGAGAGACGTTAGAAAGTTTCCCATTTTCTCTCACATTCAATTATGCCAAAAACGCCTCTTTTTTTCAAACAATAATTTCTTTGAAAATAAAAAACATTAATGTCTGTTTCCATTTACTACATGAACGTTGAACTGCACAGTCTCACACTGAAGCTGGCACTTCTTCTTCAGTTCACCTCAAATTTGATGCATTTACACATTTCCCATGTATGCCAATACAAACAGCTTCATTATAAACACCCCAATGATTTGTTGATTCATCTCGCCTTCTTAATGTAAGCTCTTATTCGAATGCCACTGTAAAGTTTGTTCTTTTCTTCGTCCTTTTATATGGGTTCTTGTCCTTATTTTCTACTGGTTTTTCAAATTTGCGTGTTTTTATTTGGCTACTGATGTGTTGACGATTGATCAAGTTGGATGCACTCGCATTTCCCCGTTGTATCTATCAGATCAGTTGCGCTGCTTTGTTGCGTTTCAATTCTCGGTTGTTCAATGGCCTCAATTTGACTTGTGGGGTATCTAATTGTTGTTGTGATTGTATTGATGACATTTTTAGAGGTAACAACATCACATCGTTGATGGTATAGGAGTTTTAATTGGGTTGAGAAAGATAAGTGATGCTTGTATACAAGTAGATATTTCCCTTTTTCCATTATGGATAATTAAAAGATGTGAGTTTGTCTTAAATATTTTATGGTCAGCAAAAAGCTTTTATTTTCTTTTTTCTCCATTCAAACTCAATTCTTTTTTGGTTAAGAATAATATGTTCGTACTTGATTAACTCAAATTTAGTATAGGATTTCTGGGTTATTCTACTTGATCAGTTGCATCGAGTTTGGAAGATATATGGCTATTGGTTACCTTAAAGTTTATGAGTTGAGTAGCATCCAGAACCGTTTGAGATGCTATTGTCTGAGAAGTGAAAAATCATGGTTTTGACTATAGTAACACGATGATCAAAGAGATTTGATCCACTGGTGTTTTGTTTTTATGTAATGATTTGGTTTAGATTACATTAGTTAGTAATTTATTAGTTCAATCTGTCATGCTTTCCTAATAAGTCATTCTATGTTTGGATTACATAAGTTAGTAATTCTATTCTTTTCTTCAATACCTCTTTTGCTTTTCAAACAATTGAATAAACGATTTCCTCGTTTCATTATATAATATCACAACCACTGAATGGTAAATTTATTGGATTCCATCTATTTCCAAACACATCTTAAATTTAGATGGATCATAGATTATATTTCTTGCTCGACTAACAGCATTCACCTTTCTTTTTGTTTCACCAATTTAGGTTAAAGGTTTATTAAATTCTGCTTTGAAAATGAGAGTTGAGAAAGAAGGAGCAAAAAATGAAGGTGGCTTTTTCCACATGTTTGACTGGACCTCAAAATCACGGAAGAAATTATTTTCAACCACGCCAGGTACCTGTACTACTTGTTTAGGATTTGATGAGTGTTTATGTCTCTTGTCAATTGTTATACTTGTATACAAATTTATCGGTTCTATAACTCATTGTGTTTTACTTTTGATCTCTTTTTTCTTCAACATTAGCAGAGTCCTTGAAACAAAGAAGAAAAGTTGATGGCAACTTGGCAACGATGCTTCCCTATCTGGTATCACTATAAACTGTTCTCGCAAATATTATTTTATGTATTTTGTAATGAAGCTTTAGCGGTTTCTTGTTTAATTCTTTCAGGTGGACGAAGATGGTGAAGTTGGAATAGGGGGAAGTATTAGAGATAGTGCTGATCATAGCTGTGCTTCATCTGTTATAGATTCTGAAGTATGTGGAACAAGGGCCCCTGGTGTAGTTGCCAGGCTTATGGGATTAGATTCATTGCCCTCTTCCAGTTTTTCTGATCCATATTCTACCCCATATAATGACGGCCAATGCATTCAAGATGTGCAGTACTGGAGGACAAAACTCAATCATCTTCATGACCATCAGATCCTAAATTCTGGAAAGTTGGTTGAAAAAGCTGAGGGGACTTCTAGGAACTTCATGGATGCAAATCCTTTACATACCCGTAGCAGGCCGATTGAAAAGTTTCAGACAGAAGTAATGCCTCCCAAATCAGCTAAATCTATTCCCCTTACACACCATAAACTTTTGTCCCCAATTAAGAATCCTGGTTTTGTTCCCTCAAATAATGCTACATACATAATGGAAGCTGCTGCAAGAATTATTGAACCTGGACGCCAAGCTGCTACAAAGGCTAAAACACCTCTGGTATCATCATCAACAGTATCATTGAGGGTTAGAGACCTTAAAGAAAAAGCGGAGGCTTCACAAAAGGGACAACTAATTAGTTCATCTTCAGTGACCTCTAGAGTTAGAGATACAAAAGGAAAAAGAGAAACCTCTCTTAGAACTAGCAGGCTTTCTGAAACTTCTCAAAGGTTGACTGAGTCTAATGATGCCAAATATCTGAAAGGACAATCTTTGAGCAAAAGTTGGAATGGATTTGTGGATACACCTGTAAGATCATCTACTCAAGTAGAAGAAGATTGTTATTCGAAAAATAAAGGGAAGTCTATATCACTTGCAATCCAAGCAAAAGTGAATGTTCAAAGAAGGGAAGGCTTGAGTTTTAGTAGTGGAAGAAGTTTGGTGGAGCAGAGAGAACAATGTGACACTAAGAACTCCCAGAAGCCTCTGAAGGCCAATGTTCAAAAAAGTATGCACGTGAAATCCTCTGGTCAAGATGCTTCTGGTGTTCTCCGGCAGAATAATCAGAAACAGAATTGTTCAATGGACAAAGACAAACTACCATCAAAGCCATTGATTTCCAATTCACAAGGTAGAAAAGTTGTGACTGGGGATTCCTCTGGTGGACGACATAGAAGCTCTAGTAACAAATCCATTGCAAAATCTAAAGCTGGGCCCAAAAATTCATCAACGAGTGTGACAGATAGTGAAAAGGAGGTCTTGTATACTCGTACAAACAATTTCCCAAGGAAGAAGAGGTCTACAGACAGGGACTGGAATGGCAGGGTTGTTGATAATTTATTCATTGACAAATCACAGAAGCCTGTTCAGTCTAATCTACTTGGTAATAAATACCATGGTGGGGCTGAAGAAGTCAAAAAGAAAGACACAGATGTAGTTTCCTTCACATTTACCATGCCGTTGACAAGAATCAGTTCTGGTTTTGAGACATCTGGCCCAAATTCCTTGGATCAGCATATTAGAAGAGTGTTCGTTGATACTGAAACTGATAATGCAAGGTCTCCAGTAGGATACAATGCAGTTGGTGGTGATGCCTTAGGTATTCTCTTGGATCAGAAGTTGAGGGAGTTAACATATGGAATTGGGAACTCTTGCGATGACTCGCTGGAAGCAAGCTCACCTTCCAGTACTGCACCAAAATCAAAAGATCTGGTTCCCACCCTTAATTCAGTTAACCTCTTTCCACGGTTGCAACAGAATAAAGATATATTATCATCCCAGCACAGGCTTCGGGTATGTGAGAATATTTTAGCATTTGTTGTTATTATCCTTTTTCTGGCATGAATGCATAATATCAAGACTCTAGTTAAATTTCCCCATTTCCCAGGAGGAAAAAGGTTGTAGGGGTTTTTCTATGAACGACTATTATGCAGTTAATGTGGAACTGAATTTGGGGAGTTAAAATAAAATATGAACAAAACTACAAGTTGTAACACAATACAATTGAAAGAATCAATTGCATTATATTATGGAATCAGCCTAGCTTTGGTTGGAGGTATAATATTCCTTATGATAACCATTGAATGGTAATCAACTCATCACATTTTACAGCTTGCTAAGATGGAGGAGTGTGAGATCAATCCTATGGAAGCAGAGTTATTCAATTCAGGACAGCCGAGTCCAATGTCTGTTTTTGACCCTTCCTTTTCTACTGAAAGCTGTGAATCTCCATTCAGCGCAAATGCTACCAGTTCAGAAGACCAAAAAAGGAGGTAAAAGTGGCATCATGTTTCTGCTTGAACACAGACAATACACTGTTTCTTTTAAAATTAGTTATATAATGAGTCAGAACATTTGATTTATATTTTCGTTAACTGTCTATGGTTTTATAAAACAAAACTTAAGAAAGTTGTTCAGACAACTGGTAAACAAGCTGTAAGACACAGGGATTTAACCGTGTGAAAATTGAGGGATATGTTGAACAAGATGAAGATAGAGGAAGAAAATGAAAAAAACATCTTATTTATATTTTATGTTTTAAAACACTTCCTTCGGAAACAATTTTTCAAAACTGAATAGATTTTTTATTCAGCAGTGTAGAACTAGTCCGTGATCACTTCTGTATCTACTTTCAGGAAGCAAGTTGTGGGCTCAGGAAGTGGCTATACAAACTTGTTTGATTCAGCATCAGCGTGGACCATGCTAAGGAAACAGTCAAGTACATGTTCCCAGATGAAGTTTGGACAATCGAACACATGGGAGTTAGACTATGTAAATGATATATTGTGTAATGTGGAGTTGATGTACATGGACTTTTCTCTTGGCAGAGCTCGTGACATTGTGAACCCTCATCTGTTCAACCAGTTGGAAAATCGAAGGGGAAGGTTTGAGAGTGATGGTGGAGAGTGTAGAATAAAAAGGAAAGTTATATTTGATTGTGTGAGTGAGTGTTTGGACTTGAGATGCAGGCGTTATGTTGGTGGGGGTTACAAAATGTGGGCAAAAGGGGTTGCAATGGTCAGAAGAAATGAATGGTTGGCAAGCGAAGTGTGGAAGGAAATTTCAAGTTGGAGGGATATGGGGGACTCGATGGTGGATGAATTGGTAGATAGGGACATGAGCATCCAATATGGACAATGGCTAGATTTTGAGGTTGATACTTTTCAACTTGGGGCAGTGGTTGAAGACCAAATATTTGATTCTTTGGTTGATGACTTTGTTGCTGAAATCCTGCAATTGTAACAACACACCTCAATCAATGGTTGTGGTTTTTTTGGCTGTGTGACATTTTTAGCATTTTCCCACTGAATTATAATAGCTACTGTGTGTGCCTGCCCCTTCCTCGTGGCATCTATAAATAACTTCAACAAGGTGTCTCTGGTTAAATTGATTAAATGGATATATATTTGAAATAATTCAAATTCAAACTTAAACTGAATTAAAAAAAATTCAAAATGAATTTCAAATCGAAGCCGTGTTGGGAAAAGTGTTGCTTCCTGCGCTGCTCTGTGCCAGCAAGAATGTCACATTCATTAGTGGAATAAAAAGTTGAAACATTTCTAGGCTTATACATAATAACACTTTCACCTTTTCTGAAATTACCTGCGAAGTTACAGAGTATAAGAAAATGTCAGGTACATAGGTCTAAATATATTTTTAATCCTGAAATTTAAAGTAATTTTGGTTTTAATTTTTCTAAATTTAGAAGTTTCTTAAGTTCCTGAATTGAAAAAATAAATAAACATGATTTATCTATAAATGCTCATGAAATTTAATGTTTAGGAATTAAGATTATAGTTTGTTTTCAATTTTAAGGAACCAAAAAAACTTCTTTAAATTTGGGTAATCAAAATTAAAATAACCCTAATGGGAAAACATAATTAAATCTAATTTTTATTTCTCAATCTATAATTTTTAACTAAACTTTAAAATTATAATTTTTGTTACTTAGCCTATAACTATAACAAATGATAATAAGTCTATACTTCAAAAAATTTATATTCTCTAAAGTGAACGAATGGAGTAAAAAGTAAAACAACCTTTCATTTTATTGTACTGATAATTAGCTTTACAAAGATTTGAATTCGAGGTAAGAGAAAATAATATTGTAATGAAATAACATTGTGAAATTTACAATTAAATGTTCTGTTTTTATGGTAGTGCCAAAGTAGAAAGCCCGGGCAGTTATTGAATGAGTTTTTTGTATTGAAGACTTTGAGAAATGTCATGTATGGAATTAATTTAGTTACATTTCTAATTTGTTCACTGGTATAAAGTATCATATACACAACTATCTTTTACCCGCTTCACAGATATAATACAAAATCGAGGGATTGGCGATTAATAATTCTCTTCTCAATTCATAAATACAAAAGAATCCACCTATAGCATTGCGATCTGGTAGAAAAGATGCAGTAAATCACCATTCTTGTAACCTGTGTCCAGAGACACTCGTCACTCTCAATCAATCATCGGTCGCGAAGGTCAACAACATCGAACTTCAAGTTAGCGTTCATATAGACATGAGAGCAGTGCTCATATATTGGACTTCCATCCAAAGGCTCCTCATGGGGATGAAATCCACGTTGTTGACAGTTACGAATTACAGAAACACCACCTGGATCAGACAGATGAAATATGCCATGTGGACTGCAGTGCCAAAATAAATGTACAGTTCTGATTAGTGCCAAAGTGAAACAAATCAAACTCATAATCATCCCTTCTCAAATAAACTATCTTATAATATTAGGATCATATTGAAGTTAAGTATTAGACTTTTAATTTCCATATCAAAGGTCAACCCCTACAGATGGACAAACTTAGAATAGTTTCTAAGGTACAGCTTATAGTACCAAAATATCAGTGAGTAGATATCAGTTAGCTTCTACATTCCACAAAGACATTTTATTACAAAATGAAAACTTCTTAGCAGACAGTGTAAAGGCAAAATATTTATCAAGGTTCTACTATTTATCAAGCAAATAACAGTAGAAGCAAAGGCAAATGGTTCAGCTACAGGACTTGGGGGGGAGGAGGGAACTTGGGGTAGTAGCAACCCTATGAGATAATTTTACTAGCAACTTGTTAACATACACTTCCGTGGATTCATCTAATAACCCTATTGTTCTTCTACCATCTAATAACCCTATTGTTCTTCAACCATCTAATAACCCTATTGTTCTTCAACCATCTAATAACCCCACCGTAAAAAGGTTAAACAATTATAGCATGCACATTATTCATGATCTATGAATTAAAAGCCCTTTGAGTAAATTAGATAAGAAAAAAGAAATCATTCATTAAACTCGTGAATATGCTTTTGATCTTTACTCCATCCATCCATCACAAGCAAAGGAGTGTATCATTCCCTATTCCAATCTAAGATCACGTCATTGGATTTTAAGTGTCTGACAAGTTTTTTGGAAAAAGTTATGTAAAATGAAGGTCAACACTCCGACTCCGATCAAGCTAATGCAAATATTTCCTTGTTTAATCTGGCAATGATGATGACAAATACACCAATTACTTACCTAGCAGTATCTGTAGGGGCCATGACAATAGCAATTGCCTCTGGTAACATGATCTGAATCGAAGCCAAAAATATACAGTTAGGTACAATCAGAAAGAAATATATATATGTATGGTGATTGTTCCAAATTCTTCTATTAAATTGAGAAAATAAAGCTTACACTCCAGTAGCTTTACTAAAATAATCCAAGTTATTAGGCCTTCATACATTATACCCTAAATTCTCATGAAAACTAGGTTAAAGTGCATGATATTATCAACTCTCTTGTATCTTCTTAAAATCTGCACAAACATCACTATCAAAAGAAATCAACTATCTAGCATTACGACCACTGTTTCTTGTCTAAGCCCCTAGTTAAACATACGAGGGCTGTAACAACTGCTTTAACATTTTAATATGTGAAAAGCCAGGAAATTGAAATTACAGTGGCATCTATTACCTGGTATGAGTAATGAGTGTGCAGATCCACAGAAGACATGAAACAAGTTTGTGATGGATGTGTCTGAAAAATCGAAAGAAATAAGATAAATTGAAATTTAAAGTTTGTAAACTAAAAGTGGGTTAAAGAAAAACAAAATGTAAGAGCTACAGAAAAAGGACACTAATATAGTCTGCTTGAAATTAGAAGGCTTGCTATCTTCAATCATATTAATAGAGTAAAATCTATTGATGCACTCGTCAAAACATCAGCATGTAATAGCATAAGGTCATCTATAAAATAAAGATAAAAAGATTTGAGACGGTGTAGCAACTACTAGAAAAAAGAAAGAGAAAAATCTTTGCCAAGAACCAAATAGTAAGATACAATTTTCTACTAGTTTTTCTTTTCCTTACATCAAAGTAAACCCCAAAGTCCCAGCAGGTAAAGAGACTGAAAAGGATGAATTTCTTCCTTTAATTCTTACCACAACTCATCTGCGGCACCAAGTGCACTATGTTTTTCTGCTTTCCTCAAAGCAATATTAAATGCAAAAATGTGAGTCAGAATTATTTTGCCAAAAACTTTCACCAAATGATTTGGCAATTGGCATGCCTGTTGACTCTTACATGAGGTCCCTACTCCCCACAACTTTATTTCACCAAAAAGCCCCCCACAAACTGCAAAAATTCTGGCTTTTTTATCATCTGTGTAATATTAATCATGTTGAAATTACTGAATAAAGTAAATTATTTAATAATTTTAGTGTAACCAGTTCAATTCCAATACTCTATCAGAGTTGATGAATAATTACTATCCTTACTTAACATGACATCAACAAAAGTTTCTTTTGGCAACTACTTTTACTAGAAATCATAAGCCTTTGAATTCTGGATAAAAGCAGAAAAAAACAATGCTTCATATCACGCCACCCAGGGTAGAAGAATATTTACACATGAATATAATTAAAAGAACGACTAACCAACAGCCGAGATTAGTGGGGCACTTACATGTATCCAACCTAAAGGAAAAAGTGATAAGCTGTCTTGAACTTCAAATATTTCTTCTTCGTTCAACGTTTGACACTGGATATTAAAATTCAATTAGATGCACCATTGCTGAATAAAAATATCAGACAGTAGAAAAAAAAAAAAAAAAAAAACAGAAAGAAAAAAAAAAAAAAAAAAAAAACTTAATGAACCGTGACAATAACAATTCTTTGAATCTACCAAATAGAATGAGTACTTGATAATGTGCTACATCTATTAATATATTAGTAAAGTCCTAAATTAGTTCTCACGATTGAGTAAGTTAGACATTTTAGTAATAAAAGTTTGTAAAAAAACTGTCAGCCTTTCAGCTTGCAAAAAATTCAATTTAGTCTTCTACCTTATTTTCCAGTGTCATTTTGCACCAAAAAAGACAAAAGTGAATGACATTTTCAAAAGTCAGAGACTAATGAAGGAGTTTTAAAATCACAGGGACTGAAATGACATTTGGAGTTTACTGATTTATATACAGTATGCAATTATGACTATACCTTTTCCATTTGTAATGAATAAAATCAGTATTTCCTTGTACAATCTCATAGAAACCCGGGTATTTGATATAAAAATTGACATAAGCCCCAATGACAGACATCCCAACCACCGGAAAAGTTCACTCTTCCTCAAACATAAAACATGTAAGGGAAACACCGTGATATAGTTTTTGCTCCTCCCAGCCCTAAGGCCAAATTCATCATTCAAATTATGCCAACCTTCTACTTTCCTTTCTTTTTGCTTTTAGCCCAACTCAACCAACCTCATACCCTTCTCATCCTTTTCCTGCCATGCAGGCAGTCTGCTATGCCGTGCAGGTTATTAGCTTTAGTATTTCCCATCCAGCCCATGCTTTAATCCACAGACTTTCTTCCTACCATTCTTCATGTACAACTCAGCAACAAGGGATCTCTATCACAATCATTTAAAGCCCAAGGTAACTCGCTAAAATTGACTAAAGAACCAGTTGTTTTTTAAAATAAGTGCTAATAATTATAATTTACAGTAACATTGGAGGTTGAAGCAGCATTTCAACTCAATCCTTACGAAATTATATCAGATATAATTACCAATCATGCAGGATTCACCAATCACCACATCAGTGCACCACAACCTCAAAGTAATATTAATGTTATATTTTGTCTGCCAGGATATACTGAAGCTTTTTAACCATGGAATTGCAAAGGACAGAGTATAATAGCTTGTAAAATAAACTAAAAAAGAAAAAATATGACATTATCTTACCGAGTCTGAGGTTGATTCCTGCTTTGGGATTATAAGTGTCGTGATATGGAATACCCTTTTTTTCTAGAGCCATTCAAATTGCAAGTACAAAAACTGTTAAAATCATCATCCAATACATTTTTTGGAACTTGAAAGCACACAAAATAACAATATCTCTTACCAAGGACCCTGCAAGAACACCACATGTCTCTAAGTTCTTCCGAGTGTTCTGTGAAGCTAATCTCAGAAAATCTTCCATCATTTTGACAGGCTGAAACATAAAGTGATATTATTATAACTTTCACCTAGTATAAGAACTAGAAGAGCCAAAGCTCACACAAATAAGAACAAGTCATGATAAATGACCGAGAAAATCCAAGATATATGTCACACACTTCAACTAGAAAACTAAAAGAAGGCTTACAATATGTAGGTGTTGATATGTCGTTGGACCATGTTCAGAATCATGAGAAGATTTAGCCGGTCCTGGCCTTGGATCTGCAACTTTTGAAGGAGGAATATGGGCACATTCTGGGCGCACCTGTGCAAGAACGGGAGGTGGCAAAGGTTGCCTGATGTTGAGCGATTGTAAGGGGTCCTCCCTTGATTCAGTTACAACAGAAGAACCAGATTCAACAGAAGGACCCAACCATCTTCCATCATCCAAGGAGAGAACTGAGTCCATTGTGGATGTAACTGGTCCTTGATCACCATCTTTAATTGCCACAATGTCATACAGCCCAGCCTGATTCAGGCTATCAGTGTGAACAACAAAAAACAGTAAGTGGTGGGATGTTTTAGATTTCAGAATTACAAAACTAAACACAGAACGCCAGAGAACAATATTTGCCATTCAAATTTCAGCATATTTTCAGTCAGATGCCATTACAAACTCACAATGAGAAAAACATATTAACGAGAGGGGAAATAACAGAAATAGTTTGAAAAGAAGAATTCTAACTGTAATTGAAGGAGAAATTGACCACAAAAGCACAAATAATAAAGAGTAACAACATGAGAATTATGCAATTTGTACAGCAAAAATTCATGAACATGAAACATAAAAAGAACATGAAACTCAATTTCAAATTAGATACGAAAGTCAAACCTTGAATCCTTGGCATGTGTGAGATCACTGCTTGGATATTGAACCTGCACAATATCAAATATCAATATTGTTTAGAATATATGAAAAATATATCATAGTATCTTTCGAGTATCTTAGATTATCTCCTTAGATTGATTCCCAATGTTTCCTCATATATCATGATTTATTTCCTCATTTAACTAGCACTGAGTCTTGTAATAGTATAAATAAGGATTAAAGTTATGGCCGATATGTTTTGTAATACATAACATCACAATATCTTACAGAGTATTCAATGTCTATTCTGTGCTTTGCCCCCTCTATACCTAAAATCCTATATTTCAACAAATATCAGAGGGATAATACACGTTAAGACAGCACAAGGAAGCCACACTTCTGGTATACCTTTATTTCAGCACTAGGTCCAAGCCATTGGCCTCGAAGGCCATTTGGTCCTAAAAATGAGTGTCTGGACAAAGTCTCCTTATTTGGAGCAGGTAAACTAAGAGATCTGCGAAGGAAAAAGAATAATAATCACAATTCTTCTTTCAATATTCCAGATTTTTTTTTTTGCTTTAGAAATATATCGTGAATGTTCAAGAAGCTCCTCAAATCACAAGGATACAAAGAAACGTATATGCTATGTAAAACAAAAGTGTGCTACATACTAAAATGTGCTGAATGAAAATCGCACAATTAATTGAAATAGTAGTTAACCAACCAGAACATTTGAATAAATCATTAGAATTTGATCCAGTCAGATACAAAAACAGTAAACATGATATCTTCTGCCTGCCTATAACAAGAAAAAAATTGTTAAAACAAAACACTCTTATTCATTATCTTGTATGCTTATTCTTTACTTTGTTTTTCAGGTGGGAATGGGGAGAAGTAGACAGGAAAGACCGTCACCTCTTAAGCCTGCAATATTAAATCCACTTATAAAATTATACATATAAATGCACAAAAGAAAATTCAATTGCAGACAAAAATGGAAGCTTGGTGGGAATGGGGAGAGGCATACAGGAAGGAGTGTCTGCTATTAACCCGCAATATGAAATCCACTTCTACGTATAAATGCACAAAAGAAAAATCAATTGCAGATAAATATGGAAGCAAAAAGAAAGAGCAATCTCAATTCAAAATTTTCATGGCCATGTACTTATCTCCCAGAACGACCAAAACCCAAAAGCATCCACTCATAAAATTGATTTGCTCTTATTAGTAAACCAAACGTAAATTGTAGAAATACCAAAAGAATAGAATATGAATGGGTAGAAAAACTTACAGTTTCTGAAACTGCTTGTCAATAGACCTGGAATCTGATGATGACATATTATAATTCCATGAAGAGTGCGAACCGAATCCAGCAGGCTGCAGATATGTTGGGGGGGAAATTGACAACAGTAAACAATCTGAACTAGAATTCAAGCACATTAACGTAGAAAAAATGGATGTTTTGTGCAGTTTACACAATTTGTTAAAGACATTTTGATAAACAAAAAGAAAGTTCTAAAACAAAAATTCTTAAAGCATTTCATGTTGTAACTCGTTGAGATACCATGGCAAAGATGCAAATAGATTGAAAAACTTTCAGTATCCTGATATTTATACTAAAATATTATCTGAGTCCTCACCTGTTTAAAATCCATGCTCAAGTTATTACTTTTATTGACAACCGGCCACTCCAAAGATGAATTTACTGAACTCTGCAAAGCCATATTGAAGCCATTTTCCTCGGGCAATGGAGCTTTTACATGCAAGTCTTTCAACTTTTCCCACCGGCGTTTAAATTCAGGCTTCAAAGATTCAAGCTCATCCAATACAGCTCGTGATCTCTGTGATGGTAAAATTATAGACAAGGATAATGAGACCAAATATCAAACATAAAAAAAAATAGAATAAAAATCTAAAACACCCAGTCATATACCATAAAATGTGGCACGGCAATTTCTCACCTTCTTATAAGCAGCTCTTTCATTGGGTAGCGAAGCAAGATAATCTCGGTGATATGGTATAGTTTCAGAAACCAAACTAGAAAAAGAGTATAAAAATTAGGAACAGTAAAATGAAAAAGTTAACTCAAATTAACTGCAATATAACAAGTCCACAATAAAGAAAATCTATGAAACTTCCATATTTTACCTTAAAAATCTAAGGAGAATGATGTACAAGTCAACTACATTATTCTCCTCCCTGTAGATACTCGCCTGTAGACAGAACAAAATTCATTAATCACGACGACAAGCACGAATCCACAACAAAGTTCAAACTTTCTACTTCCACACAAAACTCAGAACTAGTTCTACTGCAGGGTAGCATAATGAAGTTAGCAAACCACAGATATTCCCAAACAGATTCGATATTGTGTATTAGGGAACCAAACAAAGTACAATCACTCACGCAACATACTCAATTCCATCTCCGCGACTAACACACACATCTCACCTTAATTTGCCATTCTTCATCTTTTGCTCTATAATTTTATATCGAGTTTATAACAGTTTGATGTGACAAGCTACGGGATGAACAAGTAGCGGTCACATAAACACAAAACACATATTAATTAAGTAGTATATCAGATAGCTAGGGCTAGAAACAAGCCTGTTAAACTGGTCCTAAATAGGAAGAATTTGGCAGCCGGTCACCAGCACAAGGTGCCGCAAGGATTGAAGTTTCTCCTTCGCATAGGAATTCGTTAATTCTAGGTATAGATAGAGAGTTTGTAGCTAAACGAAAGGGTTCTATTGTGGTTGGAGAAGGTTCCGGCGACGATTATCTTACAAAGCCCTAATAAAATGAAGGATTAACGAAAAGCATTAAGAATCAAAATATAAGGAGCGATTTACCTGCTTGAGAAGGTTATCGGCAATCCGATAGTAATAACGGAGGGGAATGCGATTATCAACGTCGACTTTGCGAGCCATGGAATCTAAGTCGATGGTCATCTTTTCCGAAAAGGAATGCCAGTGCCACACGCTTCAAATCGATGAATCAAAATCTCTCTCTTGCACAGTTTGAAAGAACGAAGGAGCGAAGGAAGGAAGGAGTTTGGAATGAAGAAGGACTATACCAGACTCCTCTTTTAGGCCCCAAAGTTATACGACATAGTGAGGTAACAAACCCAACATCACAATTCTGAATTCTATATATTGTATTGGATCACTTTGCTTGGGATGGAAGAAAAATCACACTAGTATAAAATGAAATTAATATATACATTCACATTTTTTATATTGCTGATGTATTTAACTAGTATTTTAAGTTATATAGTATTTGAAAAATATTTATAAAAAAATAAATATTTCTAAGTTTTTTACACGGTTATTTAACCTTCATTCCGTAGTTTATCAAAGGCAAGGCAATAAAACAGATGATTTAAGATATTGTAAATATTAAATATTTTTAATATCTCTTTGGTAGGGTGTTTTGATTTGGATCATCTTTATAATTTAAACCGGTTAAATTGATTTAACCTGTACTTGAATAAGAAGTTTCAATAATTTAATAAAAAGTTAAAATCCATGCATGATATTTAAATTATTTGATTAAATTATTAGGAACTAGAAAGTAGTTTTTGGTTCATGGATGTCAATTTTTAAGAGAGGGAGGTTATTTCAGATATTTTTAACAACTTATGAGTCTGTTTTGATTTGTCTCGTCTAACCCATCTAATTAGCAGGTCAAAGATGGGGTATAATGAATAAGGTAACCCGTCATTCTAAGATTAAAAAGTAAACTAAAAAATAATTTAAAAGATAACTTTTATAGAAAGTTATTTAAACGATATAAATATACAATAATAATAACACATAAGTCGTTAATCTTTATTTTTAGTTATTAATTATAGTAGAATAATTTAGCATATAAATGATAATTATTTTATTTTTTCTGATTAGATATATTAATTAATTAATTAATTAAAACTTAAAAAATATTCATATAATAAAATATATTTATTATATATATAATTAGAAAAACAAAGATAAAGAAAGTTCGCGGGCTAGGTTGTTGGTTCGCCGGCCCACCCTATACTCAGACAGATCAAAATTTTCAATTAGTTTGGGGAATCAAAACGAGTCGAGTTAACTGTTTTTGTCAATCTTATAAATTATTTTTTTTAAATATTTTGTATGGATAGATCAACTAAAATATTTTAGGTTTCAATTTTTTTAATAGATTAATTAGTATTTTTTTTTAAGATAAAATTTTAGAATATAAAACTTTAAAATCTAAGAAATTAATATTAAACTTCAAAAATATTAGTAAAATTTAAATATTTAAATCATATTTAATAATTTAATTATATACATATATATAAGAAAGTAACTAGTTGCAAAATTTTAATCTTTCTTTCTAATAAATTTCAAAATTTATTATTTTAGTTATTTGAAATTCTTTCTAAAAAAATAATTTTTAATATTTCATTAAACAACTTAAATAATTTTGAATTTATTAAATAAATATACTGTTTTCTTAAATTACCTTATCCAACAACATTATCAGAAGTTTTAGCTTAAGTAAATCTAATATAAACTAAATCAATAAAATGTAATGATCGGTTGAAGTTTGTAATATACAAATATGAATCAAAATACTGGTTTTTTGCTATTATTAATTATTATATGTGATTTTTATAATATGATTATATACTGTTTTTATTAGTTTATAAAAGTCAATCATAATAAAACTGGTGTTTATTTCATTTAATGACAAAATTATGTATTTTAAAAAAAATATATATTTTAGTATAATGGGATCAATTTATCCAAATGTAACCAACCTGGTTTTAAATTTTTTAGTTTGGTTTGAATTTCAATTTATATTTTTCAAAAAACGAACTAATGAAACTAATAAGAAGTAATCGATTCAAATTTTATTAATCTAATCATAACCATTATATGAACACCCCTAAATTTGAATATAAATAAATTATGTTGAAAGAAAAAAATACTCATAATACGTACTTAAAGGATAGAATATATATATATATATATATATATATATATATATATAATAAATTCTTTATTTTTATGTATTGTGAAATATGGTTGAATCGTTTTATAGTTATTACGCATTACGGTGAAAGTTTATTTATATAAATTAGTACATTCAAGTTAATAAAGTGTTAATGGATGTGCTATAAATTCAAATAATTTTGGAAAATAAATGTGATGTGGCTTAGAAAACATCAGACAATATTCTACAGTGTTTACTAGTTCCAAAATACAGATTATTTAGGAAAATATTAAACATCATATTACACTTTAGAAAACATGGTATTCCGTTGTGATAACATCATCAACCAAAGTCATTTTAATTGGAATGACACAAGACATATAAGTATAGTTGATGATGAAAATAATTATATCACTGTTATTAAAGTAAAAGTAAACATTATTTTTGTGTTATGATAACTTTTGCATCATATAAAAAAAATCACTTTTATAACTTTTTATGTATCATATAAAAAATAATGGAAAAGTTTGTTTTGTAATTGTTTTACTGTCCTATAATAACTTATTTGAGAAAAAAAATTAAAAGATGTATAGTCAAAATTAAGAGCTAATTCAATTAAACATGCTTGGATTAAATACTTAAATAAAAATATACTCGTTGTTTTTGTTTACTACCCTTCATTTTCAAGACCTAAAATAATTATTTCATTGTTTTTAACATATTATACAACAACCTTGTACATTGTACTAATTTCCTAAATTGTTTGAAAACATTACATTTTCGTAAAATTTGAACGACGTCGCTTAAAAAATAAAGTTCAATACCACTTACACGAGCAACTTGCTGATAAATGTAACGTTTCTATTTTCTTCATGAATTTTGTTCGATAACCTTCTTATTTTAGAACTAAAAAAACACCATTGATTAATTTAAAAATATTGAACTACATCCTCCATATATTGTACTAATTCCTAAATTTTTAAACTTACAATGTTAGTTATTATAAACATTAAAAAACAAAGGTATAATGTATAATCCAAAAATAACTCTGTAAATATAATTTATTCCATGACTTATTGTTTTGAATAATATACCTGTGAGCAAGACTTCAGAAAAAAATATAGTGAAGTCATGTTTCAATAAAAATAAATAAATCGAATATATTTTAATATACGATTTCAATAAAAATAAAACAAATTCTTCAACAAAATTAAAATAAATTCTTCAATATAAAATTAAAATAAAAATTTCAGTAAAAAAATTAAAACAAAATACTGTTTTAAAACACCACTTCGATATTATTTAAAAAATTAAAAATAAATTTGTGTTTTAAAATATGGCTTATCCATTCTTCATTGTTTTTTTTTTAATCCATTTATTTTAGAAATTTTTAAATTTTCCCAAAAAGGGCATAGCATTATAAATGTTATGAATAATAATTACAATAACTGCAATGGTTAAGAATTTTTTACAAATTTAACTTTTTATATTTCATTAAGCAACATTGATTGAATGGAGTAGCAGGTTAAAATATTAAAATTACTTCGTTATTAAACTTTAATCAACCAATTGTAGTTTAATGTATTAGAAGAATAAAATGAAAATTGATGACCCATTAGTAGATATCTCAAACATAAATTTGGTGATAATTAAGACCCCAAATTTCTAAATATATAGGGATATTTTCCTCCCTGCCTGTAACATAAATCTAATGTATAATTGACACCGTATTTATCTATTTTTCTTCCACCTCTGCTCAAGTTTCCTCTCACATTATTTCTATAATTTTATTATTTATTTAAAAATGATTTAAGGTTTAAATAAGTAAAATAAGAATTTTAGACTTAAAAAAATAATACTAAATTAAATAATATATAATTTATAAATTATACTTAAATGTAATTTTTAATCAAGAAATTTAAATTTATATATTGTTTGATGAATAATAGTTTTAGAATTTTCTTTTAATAAATTAATAGTTTTTGAATCTAACTCTATCAAAGTGATATTTATTTCTACCTTCTTTCACTTATTTCTTTTTTTAACAATTTCATATAAAATAGTTTAAGTTTAAATTTTTTAAAAATACTTAAATTAATAAAATTTTATTTAAACAAAGATTTAACATATTAACTTTATTATATATTAAAAAAATATGTTCAATGAAATTAATAATAATCTAATAGATAATTTTATATCATAAAAATTTTAAAAATAAATAAATTATAATTTTAAAAAATTATGTTATTAATTTAAAAAAATATATTTTTCAGATTTGTTTTAGGTCTTCTGAAGACTTGAGTCTCCGCTATTCTCTCTCGATAAGTCCATAGAAATATTGCATCGTGTCAATAATGCTTGTTGAGATGATATGCAAAACCAACTATTAGTTATAATAATACATCTATAAATACTGTTTGGGCAAATTTCCCAAGCTAGTATATTTTTTTTTTTAATTTCTAAAATGGTGTATTTTTTATTTTATTTCCAGATATGAGTAAATTGTGCAGAGATTGCATGATATCATTGTGAATAAATCGTTCTATTATTGCACGATTTAATTTAAGATATATGAAGTAAGAAGATAACACAATTTAGTTATTTTTTTTAAAGGAATGAAATTGTGGAGTAAATGTACGATTTTAATTAAGTAATTAATTGATTAATTGAAATCGTTAGGCTACTGCAAGAGTTTAGGATAATTAATTTTTTCACCTTTCCTCTCCTATTTTTCGTTGTTGTATTAGGTTGTGCATATAAAATTAAATTATAATTAATGCATATTGATAAAATCCTTTTGGAAAATTTGATGAAAATGAAAATATAGTCATTGGAATTGATTAATTGTCATTTAAGTAATTAAAATAAATGTGAAATTAATTTGAATGGAAGAATATGAAGAAAAGTTATCTGTTTTAATTTGAATGGTTTATATATAGAAAAAAAATTAAATTATTTGAATTGATTAGTTTTTAAAATTTATTTACATTTTTTTTCCTTCTTAAAAGTACTTACTTGAACTCTTTTTTTTTTCTTTTATAAAAATTCTGAAACTT
>Ga0209700_104487_pt1 | contig 25087 bp, 12 predicted proteins | sample SiratroredBW_FD_187528 | JGI IMG/M metagenome (GOLD analysis project Ga0209700, IMG submission 187528) | Root nodule microbial communities of legume samples collected from California, USA - Siratro red BW (SPAdes) (version 2) | ecosystem: Host-associated > Plants > Roots > Nodule | place: USA...
GGTGATATCTTAAAAAAAAAAAAAAAGACATGTTTTCAATATTTTAGAAGAGATAACGATGATAAATATTAAATATATAGACACACTAATGGATCTAAATATTAGACTTGTATTATATAAAAGACAACTTTCTTTTAAATATTGGAAGATGTTAGAAAAAAACATTAAATCTTTTTGGAACATACACAAGTTAGTTGATAAATTAAATTATTGAATTGTGACTCGTCTTTATAAAGAACGTAGTAAGTTAAACTTTAAATCTCTTCGTAAAATATTTTTATAAGATAAAATACAAAAACAATATTCAAGACAATAACATTAATTACCCATGAAATTATATGACTAAAATAATTTTTCAAATAACTTTAACTTGACTAAAGTTCCTAAATGTATTTTTTTATGTGACAATTAAGATACATTACACATTTTCTTCAACCCTATTTTTTTTACCACCCAACATATTAAGGGAGGTTGTGATTTCAAAAAAGAATAACTAGAGTCATTACCATTAAATTTATCAATTATGATGAATAATTTACAATTGCCCCAGGATTTGAATCTCAATATATCACTGTTCTCTTGTTTTTGGAAAGCTACGAAGTAATCTCTTTTCGGTTGACCAGAGGTGCAGTTCTTTTCGGTTAGTATCTTTCATTGTCTCACCTATTCAATTTAGGGTTTCGCTTTTGTTTTTCGTTAATTTGTTTGAATTTGGTTTTATTGTTTGATTTTATTTATTTTCCTTTTGTGTCTATAATTTAGGGTGTGTGTTTTATTTTGCTCTCCGAGTAAGATTTGCTGCATCGGTATACAATTTCTGGTAGAGAAAATCTAGAATTTTCTGCAATTAGAGTAGTCATGGAGTTAGCAAGAGTAAACTATAGCCAATTTCGTGTAATTTTCTGCAATTTTTCTAGGAGTGTTTTCTCTGCCTATGTTCCCTTTGTCTCCTTATTTTGTCCTGTAATGGTGCTTTAGCCTTCTCAGCTAACGGGGCCTCGATTAGAGTCTGTTTTGCTCGATTTTTCAATGTTTAATCAATGCTAACTCTGAAAATCTTCCAACTTTCCCCTACAGCTCCTTCAACTCAAGTACTAAATTCCGTTATGGCTGTTTGATGTGTCCGTGCGTAATGTGGAATCGTTTATCATCATTCGTGTGTGACAAGTGAGAATTTGTTATTATCTTTTGCTTGTTCGATGCCTGTGGCTTTTTTCCGTGTTCAGTTCAGGTTGCTATGTGGATTTCAAGGAAATTGAGCATGTTATTATTTGAGAAAAGGTTTTGTTCCTTACAGACTCAGAGCTGTGGAATTAATCGCCTGATCGTGTGATTCTATTAACTATTTCTCGATTATTTTTGAAGTGCTTGTATGTTTTGAAATGGAAGGAGTGCAGAATTTTTCAAAAACTGGCTGGTTGAGCTGAGTTACGATTTTTTTTTTTTCCTTTCCAATCCTCTTACTATCCTCGAGTTTGACAGCATTGGCTAGGTACACCCATAACAACTTTTGTGTAAGCGGTACTGCAATGTAACAAACATAATATTAACACTCTGCATGAATTTATTTTCAACAAAGGGTATTTTAGTAATTTGATTAAATGTCTCTGTTGAAGAAAGTACAGAACCTTTGGTCTTTGCAGTTTACCAAATCTTTGGGTGACTTATCTGATTAAGGCATTGTCAACCATTTCTCTTTCACTGGGTTTATTTATTCTGTTTCTTCTTTTTTTGTTCAATTTGCAACCACAAGCCCCTTAAAATGGGTTTTTTACTTTTATTTATTTATATTTGTTATTGATTTTCCGGTTAATTAACTTGTCCAATGAGATTTACTTTCTATTGAAATGTAAACAGGATAGTAATTGTGAAACAGATCCATCTTGTTTAATTGAAAGATGTTTTTTTTAACTAATCTGTGCCACACTTGAGTTGTATTGTATGTTAACTTTTTTCTTTGTATATTTGATCATCTCACTGGCATTTTGATATTTCCTTGGATGTAGCTATATTTGTCTTCTTCATGTCTGATACAGTTGTGAAGAGTTGATTTAGAAGACAATATAATACTAGTTACTCTTGGTCCTCTGTTTGTGTGCATGATTTCATTGCGAAACAAAGCACTGCTGCTGATGAATATATATTGCTTGGGAAGGAACTTCGCCACTGCTTCATCATCTTTGCTCCCTGTGAAACTCCCTGCTCAAAGGTATAAAACAATTGAGTATATTTTTATTTAACTCCTTGTATATGTACCATTACAATTATGTTTCTTAAATTTAATTAAAGATGATGCCAGTGTTGTGGATTACATTTGTGTTTTTACCGAAGACTTATGTTGCTTGTGTATCTTGTAAAATGTTATTTAATGTATTAGGTGCCAACTATTTTTATGCTAATGTAGGGAAGTTCATTTTTGGTATGTTTTACCTGATGAGGTAAAGAGCACAAACCTATTGAACCGATATTTAGAAATTCTATCACCTTGCGAGAAAGAAAATATATTTACCATGCGCGGGGAACAGATAAAGAAAAGAGCTCTGCTGGCCCGTGCATTAGTTCGCACTACATTAGCAAGATGTGAGTTATACTATTCTGGTGCTGGGTGTCTTAGTTTTTCTTCTTCCTTTTTCATTTGTATAACACTGTTCTAATTGTGTACCAATCACCAAGCTATGATATTGCAATCTATGTAAGTCATATATTTTCAGTCACCATGTAGAGTTTAATGGATTAAAATATGTGGTTTCATAACCTGGTATATGCCACCATAGCAACTGATTTTCAAGTGGCAATTTTGTGGATCACTTATTTTGGCTGGTTTCTTGCTTCGTCCAGAATTAACTACTATATACACCAAAAAAATTGAGAATCAACTTACATATTTCACTCTAACCTTAGCTTAATAGCAATTTTAAGATAATTTGATTAGTTTGCACTTAGTACCTACTTGTTTCATGGACCTTGATTTATATGAAACTATCTGTCATGGTTACATGTGTAATTAGTATATTGTTACAGTTTTGCTTCATTTGGTTTTGATATTTTTATATCATGACAGAATATCTAAGCAGTATTGTTTACTGCTAGATCATACGAATTGTCAAATTGATCCAAAATCTTTAAAGTTCAGGAAGAACAATTATGGCAAGCCTGAGGTGTGTTTTTAAGCTATTAATTTATTAACTTTTGTATGTTTTGCATAATTGATGTATGCCTTGTTCATTGAGCTTCTGTGTAAATATTAACGGTTAGTAGCATATTTGAATAGTTGGACTGGCAATATGCTGATGATTGGAGCCTCCCACCACTGCATTTTAATATCTCACACACTTCGTCTTTGATAGCTTGTGGAGTAACTGTGGGTTCAGCTGTATGTATTCAGTATTCTATTTTATAGCAGTAATTTATTTGTAAATGAGTGTCTGTTAGGAACTATTCTTTTATTGAATTGAAGTAAAACTTCGATAACCCATGATTACAAGTCTGAGCAGAAACGAAAAATGCCAAAAAAAAGATCAAAACCAGAGAATTAGAACCTGCTCTGTGGCAACATCCGCCCCCAAAATATCCCAAATGAATCCTATCCTTCTTCCTCACCCTCCAATTTGGCTCCCTCCAGCTGATTTTGACATCCCTATCTCCTCTTGCCATATATGCAGTTTGTTATGATTCTAACCATTGTCTCCTCTTTACTTCCTATTTTAGCCTTGTTTATTTTCTGATAGTATTGTTTCAATGGAGGCCCCTTTTGTTGAGGTTCATCATCAATACGCCCCCTCCCCCAATCGAGCTGCACCTTGTCCTTAAGGTGTAAACCAGGAAAAACTGTCTGAATCAATTCAAATTCCTTCCAAGTGCTGTCCTCCTTGGGTAACCCAACCCACTATATAAGTACCTCTCAGTTTCCATTTGACAACGTCCTAGCTGCTACCACATTTGTAGGTTTTGACTTGCAATTCCAATTCCCCTGTTAAGAAATGTAGAAGTCCTCAACTTGGCTGACTTGGAGGAGCCCTTTTGAGTTGAGAGATGTGAACAATTGGATGCAACCTTTATGTCTTTGGTAAGAAAAGTTTATAAGCAGCAACACCAATCTTTTCCAAGACGTTGAGCTAACCATAGAAACTGGGACTATGTTTTTCATTCACACGGTTTTCCAATGATCTCAATTTATAAGGTTGGGGCCTTAACCATGTCTCCCAATTCGTCTAATAGTTCTTTTAATTCTTCTTGGGTTCCATCCGGAATGAGTTGATACTTCCATGCAAACTATATTCATCATCCCCACTTCCAATAGTAAGCCTATGCCTCATTTCTCAACTCCTTTCTTGTGGGTTTTAATGATGTCACAGCCTGGGATAATGCTACATCACCCTTAATCTCTATGACTTGTTCGTCTTTCTGCACCTCAATTATGTGTTGTCGCAAGTCTGCACTGAACTTGCCCAAGCTTTTAAGCCCCCTCCTCTTTCAATTTCTTAAAGCCCAACCTTCTCTGATTGAAACTCGCAACACTGCCTTTGCTTTTGCCTCCTCCTTTACATTGGGTCTTAATCTGACTTCCAACTATTGGGCAAGTTGATATTCATTGTCCATAGGAGTAAGAGGGTTTGGTCCTTGTCCCATTTTTGGGCCCAAACCTTCCACCCCATGGGTTTTGTTGGCATTGGGCCCAACTCTAATTGAGGGTCCATTCGAGTGACCCAATATTGTCTGCAATCTTTTGTGCCATCTCCATCATAATTTGCAAGTTTCTTGAACCAATTATCCTCACTCTGCTATTTCGAAAAGCTTTGGTCATGAATTCTTTGTCTGCGAAATGCAGCGAAGCAAGGAGTAGTTCAAACTTCTCTTGATACTCAATAACCGAGCCCCTTTTGCTCTAATCCCATCAGCACTTTGTATGGATTCTCCGAATATTTTCATCTAAAATCGACCAAAAATTGGTTGTTGGAATATTCGTCTCATCGCCATCAATACTTGAGGTGCCCACCATTGGCACCAGTTCAATATCCTTCCTTCTAAACACACCATTGTTGTATCCATCTTCTCTGCCTTTGGGATGCAGTTAATCACAATATATTGTCTCCTTCAAAGTATGCCACTTCTACTTGTTTCAAGCGCTTCTCCCTTATATATTCTCTCCAGTCTTCCCCATTGCCATTGTTCTCACCTTCCCTCTCCACCCTAACTTTCATAACTTCAGTGTCAAACTGCTCTGTCATTGACCGCATCATCTCTTCCATATGCTGGTGGAACTCTTCCTAAATTGAAGCATTAACTCCTTCAAGCCTCTGTTCAACACTTTTTAAGCAATTCTCTATTCATGTAGCTACCATCAGATTTTCCCAGGATCAGGAGCTCTGGCACTACTTATAGGAAGTATTCTTTTATAGAATTCAATTAAACTTCAAGGATCAACCCTTGGTTACAAGGCTCAAAAGAAATGGAAAATGCCAAACAATAAGATCAAAACCAGAGAATTAGAACCTGCTCTATGAAAACAGCCACCCTCAAAATATCCCAAATGAATCCTATCCTCCGTCATCACCTTCCACTTCCTCATATCCTCCCTCCCTTGAGTTGATTTCCTCATCTCTTTTTTTTTTTTCGTAATCCATGCAGTCTGTTATGATCTTGCATAATCGTTGTCTCCTCCTTACTGCCCATTTTATCCCTATCTGTTTTTCTCTTCTGATAGTATTGTTTCAATGGAGGCCCATTGGTTGAGGCCCATCACAGTCATTGTATTCTCTTATAGTTCAATGACATTTTCTATCGAATTGTCATTTTTCTGAAGACCATTGTCTTTGAACTTGTTTAACTTGTCATTCTCATTGTAGATTGGTATTGATGTGGAAGAGAAGCAAAGGAGGTTAAAGAATGATACATTAGCCTTTGCACAACGATTCTTTTCTCCTTGTGAAGTAGAAATGTTGACTCACATTGTGGACCCTGAACTCCGGCTTCAAGAGTTCATTAAATTATGGACTCTAAAGGTTAGTAACTGTATTGAATGTCACTAATGCTGTTAGGTTTCCTATTGAATAAAAAGTCTGGTTAGAAAAAAATGTGACTGTTTGAAGTTGGAACTATTATATTGAACAAATTGAATTACCTTTTTTTTGGCATCACATCAATATTATTTTCTTTGAGAATTATTTGTTTTTTGAATTGTTATGGGGCATTGGTGTGTTCTACCCTACATTAGCTTTGAAGATACTGGTAATATATTTCCATATTATTATGAAACTGGAATAACTTGGAAAGCATATTCTCGCATTAATTGATATTCAAGTAAAACCATAAAATTTTTATTGAAACTTATTACTGGTTAAAGATGCAAGTTAACATAATGTATTTCAAAGGTGTTTATATGATTTGTTCCTTTTTTGTTAGCTCCATTTAAAAAATGTCTGCTGCTATCTCCCATGGACGATACCTAAAATGTCTGTTTTCAATTTTGATTTGTTTACTAGTGCCTTTTTATGCGAAGTATTCAACTAGAAGTCAAATGTATAGTTATATGCACCGATTTCCTACGAAACTTATATGTTGAAACAATTATTAATTATAAGCATAATATAGTTAGTCAGCATAACTTGCTGAAAGTTGAAATTCAATCTGTATTCTGCAGCTGTCACTCACAAAGATATTTCCCATTTACAGGAGGCATATGTAAAAGCACTAGGGAAGGGCTTCTCAGCCTCACCTTTTAAGACTTTCACAGTGCGATTAGGAGACCATGTGAAAGGAAACATCCATGCTCCACCTCATATGATTTCTAAGGTATGCCTTGCTCTTAAGTTTGTTTGAACTTTGAGATATAAAGAGCTCTTAATTAGTGACATTATTTGATGATATATTGATTCCTGCTCTGGACTCAACTGCTGTAGTATGGGCGTCTGCATGAAGCCCTGCTTTAGTATTAGCATATTAAATTTTGGAAGGTGATTTGTTGGCTTTTTTCTACCATTAGCATTTTACTCTGCTGACAGGCACATGATATTACTGTTGAGTCTTCTGATGACCTGAAGAATCCGTCTAGCAATTGGCAGTTTGGACTTCTGGAGTTAGCTGGTTCTCATTATGCTGCCGTTTGTATAGAACAGGACAGCGTTGATGCAGGTAATAATGAGTCTTATGCTATAAGGAATATATTACATATATGGATTATTGCTAGTAACACATCATTACTATCAGGGCTGCACACTTGGTCTCATGCCTGCGTATTATACAGCCACTTTCGTACTTATGGCCATCATGGCTCCAACAATTATGTGAATAGCATATTTCACTACTATTATTTAGTTTGAGTAGTTGCTACAGCCTCATGTTTGTGGTTTGCAGGCAATGGGAGCATTCCAATAGATCTGACCCTAAGGAAAACAATCCCATATGTTGAGGATGAATGTATTTCTGCAACTGACAGTGCTGCAGTGATTGGTGGCTTGACTAGACTGTCAGTGTGTGATTAGTGATTTTGTAATCAAATGGAAGTTTTGGCCGTAGCTTTACATTCTGCCTTCCTTCAGCATTTTGGAATAAGTGCTTACAATTTATTTTTAGTGCTCCCATTGTTGTTGCTTAGGATACAATCTGTGAACTGCACTGTAACGACGAACATATTGCAGTCCTTGATTTCTTGGTCTCCTTAGGTATGACCTAATCAACAATTTTGCAATCCGTGTAAAATTTATAATTATATGAAAATTTTATCTATTAATATATTAAAACGTTTTAAAATGACTTCCCGTAGTGCGTGATATTTTATAAACTTTCCTAATATTATGAAAAAGCTCACAACTTCGTATTGTGTAAATGCTATCAACTGATTGTCATTCTTATACTCATTAGGGTCCAACCTAGTAGAAGTTTGGATAGTTTTTATAAAACTTAAGTTTAATTTAAATCTATCACTATTGTAAAAATAATTGAATGTTGTTCTTAATCTTCTGCTGTCTTGTACAATTAGAATAAGATAAAGAATATATTCATTTTGTAAGCGGAGTCATCAATTTAAATTGATTACTTTGTTAACTAAATTACATAAAATGAATGTTTTTTATTTCTTGCTCAAATTATAAAGTTCTGCTGGGTTTAACTTCATCGCATAAATAATGACTTGAATAATTTGAGGAATTAAGGAATATATTAGTAAAGCTGAAACTAAAAAGGCAATTGATACCATTGCAAATAGAATTGGGAATTTATGGGTTACGTAGTGAAATCAATTATAAGTAGGGCAATGAAAACAAAACAAGGGAAGTTTGAAAAGAAAGGGATACAAACAAAGTTGGATAAACCTAAAATGATTATCACAAAAATTGGTGAATTCAAGGAAGAATCATAATAAAGACATGTCTTCACTTTTTTGAAAATTGTTTGTCTTTCATTTCTGAATTTCAAAATGTTTAAATAAAAATTTAGTTTTAAGGTTTTGACTCGACAAGTAAATAAAATAAAAATAAAATCCCTATATCACAAGCAATTACCTTAGTTGTCAAGTGAGTACATTCTAAACCTGTGGCTTTGGATTCAAAAATTAAATTAACTTAAAGATTAACGGCTTAATTGAATTTTTTTTCCACTCATTGTACCATTTAAGTTAAAAAGTTAAATAAATGTTATCAATTTGTTGATTCGGAAACAATTGAGCTGACATGGTCAATAAAACATGAACATAAGCCACTAATAATGTGATTATGTCGCAGGATGCCTCTTCTCATCCTTCTCATTCATATCAAGAGACCTACTGATATTAACACCCCTCTGGTCAAGTTCTTAAAGCCAAACTTCATGTTTAACTTGTATTTGGAATGTCTTAGCTGTAAAACGTTTAAGCTTAGCTGTCACATCTCCTTAACAAGCCTACCAAGTTATGGTAAGTAATAAATGAAGAAAAGTTCAAGTATCTAATCTACAAAGACTTTTTATATAACTATTTAATCACAAAGAAATTAATTATAAGTTTTTTTAATAAGAGAACAAAATAAAAACAATAATATGAATAATTTTAAGAAATAAAGAGTAAAATAGAGAATAAGGTGTTTTTTTAATAGAAACCGATTAAAAGGATTCAAACAAGTCAATGAATAAAGATAAAAAATATGAATTGGAAGAAGAGTAGAATCACATCTAACATGATCCAAATAAGAATTTTAGATTTCTTTGAAATAAAAGAGCAAATACTATTTAACTAAATGAAATAAATATGAAATGGAGCTATCCAATGAATGAGCAAATAATCTCATCTTGGTTTCATTGATACACATTCTATCTCAAATATTTAAAAAATATTAATTTGACACTACTGTTATGAATGATTTTTATTTAATACTGTTTTTCATTAATAAAATATTATATAAAAATAAAATAATAATATATATTAATATCAAATAAAAATAAAAAGTAAACAGTAATGTTAAAATATCGGTACCCAAATATTTATATGTTCACATCTTCGTAACGATTGTAAGTGGGAGCATGACGTCAGATACCCACCATCATTGTGAAACAACAACTAACCCACCAACAATGTAGTCAACACTGCAAAGCTTCCACTTTATAAAACTAATGCTCGTTTATTGCTCCACTTGCTTTATCAGAGGAAGGTGTTTAAAAGATCTTGTGTAGATGCAAAATTGAATTCATTGTTACTGTGACTTTTAAGGATGAGACAATGTGCCATAGTGTGGATACTGCCCATCATGGTGTCTTGTACCCCACTCATCGTGGAGATGACCTAATTTTGTGAAAAACACCATTATTGATGTTAAATAACAAATATAAGAGTGAACTACTTTATATTTGAATTAAGATGTTATATCCCTTTTAGTTGTGTTCGTTTGATTATTTTTATCAAATGATTGTTATGCAAAAATTACTAAAAGTTTTAAATATACAATTTATTTATTTTTAAAATATATTTTGTCTGTTTTCACACATCATAAGAGTTCTTTGAGGTAAGAAGAGGTATCTCTTATCATAATCTAAACCCTACCCTAACTAATTTTTCAAACTCATTGCTTGTTGTCCCTATTTTACCTTATTTCTTAAGTATTTTCCAAACTTAGTTAGGTGTCTGTCTGTGTGTAGGGTAGGATTCACTATTTCAATATTAAGGACACAATATTTGTATACAACAAAAGGAAACAAGTTAGAAAGGAGTTGAAGAACATGCTATATCTATCCATTTAAATAATATGTATTTATTATTTCAATTGTATACTAAATGTGAATTATTTTAAAAGATAAAATAATTATTTAAACTTCTCTTAAAGAGAGGCCATGCCACGGTAATTTTTTATATTATTAACTAATTAAAAATTATCTTAAAAATGACTTTTGAAATAATTATTATTATTTAAAAAGTCTTTGCATTGTAATTTCACCTCCTCATCAATAAGTCATAATACAATTTGACTTTATAAAAGGGTTGCATGGAAGCATTTAGCACGTTGAATTTATATTATGATGGAATTAGGAGAAATGAAATAAGAATTTATATTATGATATTGAATTGGAGATGAAGTTTGAGTGAAGATAATGAAGTTAACTGTTAAGTTTGAGTGAAGTTAATAAAGTCATCAGTACTTAATCTGTTCACCCTTTAGCATTCCCATGAAACTCATAATATGGAATAAGAGTAACTTATAACCAACTTTCTCCTCTTGAGTGGCTAACACAACCAAATCCCTGTTAGACGGTTTCATGGGTCAATCTAGATTTGGACAAATTTTGTTTATTTATTTGTTTTAGGATAAATAATGTTGTAATTAAGATTGAGAATAGGTAACTTTGAAAAAGTAAAACTGTAAGATCTGATAGAGAGGGTGAGGATAAGAGGAGGGAGGAAAGAACAACTAACTAACTAACTAACCAACCAACTAACTAACAAACTAACTAACTAAAACCAACTGTTACACCACTTGTCTTCTTTCTCTTCATTCAATCCAATCCACTCCACTCTACATGTCTAAAAATTGTATTTTTATAATTCCAAGACCTCATAGCTCCAGTGAGATAGTGGTAGCATTGTTATGCCTCTTATTAGGTTAGGGGAGACACCCATTTGCAGAAATACTATTTCTTTAGGGAGGAAGAAAGGAACATAGAGAATTGGAGTGTGGTGTTGGAATATGTAGAAATGGGATCCTGCATTTCCATCACGGGGCCTTCATCGGCATGCGATGAGGCATTATCGAGTCTCACGACATTCTCAGATTACAGAACTGAAATGCGGGTCCACAGAGTTCCTGGGAGATTGTTCTTGAACGGTTCCTCGCAGGTTGCTTCCTTGTTCTGCAAGCAAGGCGACAAAGGGGTCAACCAGGATGCCATGCTCGTTTGGCACAACTTCTGTTCCAAGGAGGAGGACGACGACACCGTTTTCTGCGGTGTTTTTGATGGGCACGGCCCTTATGGCCATTTGGTAGCGAAGAAACTCAGAGATTCATTTCCTTTGAAGCTCATTGCTCAATGGAATTCCCTGAACTCAAACAGCTACCGCAATTTCTTCCACACATCCAACAATGGCTTCAAACCTGATACCATTGCCCCAACCAACATTGCCACCTTGAGAATATCTTTTCTCAAGGCTTGCAAGGTCATGGACGCAGAACTAAAACTGAACAATCAAATTGATTGCAGCTCTAGCGGTTCCACAGCTGTTACCTTGCTCAAGCAAGTAAGTATCACATCATACTATGTATCACCTTCTTCAATTTTCATTCATCCATCAATCTAAAACCATCCTTTAAGGGCCTCGACCTCGTTATTGCTAATGTCGGTGACTCCAGAGCTGTATTGGCCACCCAAGATCGTGATGGTTCCCTTATTGCCGTTCAGTTGACCACTGATCTTAAGCCTGATCTTCCAAGTACCTTTCTCTCTCTCACAAATGTCTTTGTTTGCATACAATTGATGTTTTTTCATCCACTATCAAGTATGGATATTGACACAGCCACACATATACGACACAAACTACAATACAATAGATTTATATATTATGTCACTAATTACGTAAATTGACAATTAAGGTGTGTATTAAAAAAATTATGTATGAATAAGATTAGTCAAATAAACAAAAAAAATTAATCTACTTTATTTATTTAAAATCTAAAAATTAAATCGAAAGATATATAATTTAAATATTATTGATTATATATATAATAAGTTTATAAGTTTTTGAAAAATTATTGTATCAGTGTCTTTAAAATTTATGTTAGAATGTGTTAGAATTGTCATATACTTAAAAAATATCTTTTGAATTATAAGTATTTTGAATTATAAGTATTATACGAGTGTTGTAGACTTGTCAATATCCACTACATCCGATACATGTCAAATACAATACAAGTTACTTGAAACGGAGTATCCGAGCTTAGTTCATTCATATCTTATTGTTTTTATTCATTTCTCTATCAGGGGAAGCAGAGAGGATAAGGATCTGCAAGGGAAGAGTGTTTGGCCTTAAGAATGAACCGGGGATTTCTAGAGTATGGTTGCCAAATGTTAATTCCCCTGGGCTTGCCATGTCAAGGGCTTTTGGAGATTTTTGTCTAAAGGACTTTGGAGTCATCTCTGTGCCTGAGTTCTCCTATCACCGCCTCACTCACGGGGATCAATTTGTTGTGTTAGCCACAGATGGGGTAACTCTCTAACACCCTTTTCTTATTCATCGTATATGATCCACATAATTGTGTTAACATGTACATGCATACGTTGAAATCTCTTCAGGTATGGGATGTTTTATCAAACGAAGAAGTTGTGTCCATTGTGGCATCTAGTCCACGCTCTTCAGCGGCTCCAACACTGGTTGATGCAGCTGTTGAAGCATGGAAAACCAAGCTTCCTACTTCTAAGGTTGATGATTGCTCTGTAGTTTGCCTCTTCCTTAATCTGGAGCAGGACTTAGAATCATCAACTGCCAACGTAGACCCATCAAATGTCGTTGTGCAGTCATCACCAGTAGTTAGAGTGGAACCTGAACAAAACTCCCAGTAGTATATATATGTCAACAACCATCACTCTAACAAAATTTCCTTTTTATCTCTCCCCAAATGAATCTCCTTTAATTTATATAACCAAATAAAGTTGCATATACTACCCATTAACAAATCTTGGTTTTTTTTATGCAGTTACAAGGATGGAGATGTAGTGATGTAAAAAGATAAGGAATATGGAGTATAATTTTACTAAACCTCAGGGGTGGGTGTTGTATTACATAATTTATCTTATACTTTTTGTATGTACAGGGTAAAGAGATACAACCATTTTTCTTTTCTTTAGCTGGAGGTCATTTCCTTATCTCAGGAAGATGTGAACTTCTGTATATCCAAGTCTCTAGATTGTGTTATATCAAGTGGGTTGCTTGAAACAAGAGAAATGAAAAGAATAAGAATATTGTTTATTATTCTGTTATTTATATTTCAGCTTGTTATCTATATTTTAATTTAAACATTCCAACACACAAGGCCATCTTTTTTTGAAATAAAATAATTTCTTGAGGATTACTGTTGCTGTAGCTTGGTTAGTAGAGTTGAACAGAAGCCTGACCATATATACCTTGATTTCTTTAAGACTTAGCAGTAGTTTTATGTAGCTCTGAGCATCTTGAGCAAAATCATAGACATTATAATTTTGGTAAAGGAAAATTCACCTTGTAATTGACTGTTTTGATTTGTCATTTCCTTGTCTATAATAATGCTAATTGGGTTATGAATCATAACTGGAATGCTAGCAATTTAACTAAAACGTTTAAGGGTTGGAGGTCTAACACAGATTATGTCTTCTACCAGTAAACTATGCTACTACATACCCTAAGGTGATACATTATCTTAAAAATATACAAAATATGATACATTATTGCAAACATTGAGTTAAAGTTTAGAAGAGTTATGAGATGAAGAATGTTTATAAGGACTAAACTCATGCACAACCTCAAATTATCGCATTATAATTTTGTAGTAGTGCTAAATGATGATACATCTTAATCCATTTAATTTTCTCGTGACCTGTACTAGTATAGACCCTCCAAAACATATATCAATATATTAATGTGTGATAAGATAAAAACATAACATGAACACAATGATACAACAAATTATAGGGCGAAAAAATATCAACGGAGAAGTAATTTAAAATTATCATAAAGTAGAGATCACGTATAATTTGCTTATTTTTTAGTAAGAGCATGAATCATAGTGGAGGTAATATGAAAACAAATTGTTTAATTTATTAAAGAATGCAGCTAGAAACATTCAAAGTGTTCAACATGAACACATGCACATTCAATTACGTAACATGGCTAGTTTTTGAAGTGTTGTTGGTGCTTCCTTGACTAAGTGACAGTGATGTTGGCTGAACTAATCTTGTAGAAGCGGATTGCATTTCGTGCAAGTATGTCTTTTGCAGCTTCCACAGCCTCACCAAGTAAGAGCTCGCCATCCATGTATGCATCGCGTAGAACAGAGAAAACAACTTCACGGGAATTCTTTGCACCTGTCAAACATGATTTCAACTTGTAATATTTTAAGAGAATGAAAGCTGCAAAACATTAGGTGTTGCACTCATTTTTCATGTAAGAATTTCCTGCAATAATCTTATAGATTCTAGACAGATTCTAAGTGCTTGGATTGGACTTTAAGTTATGAACATGAAAATATAAGTTGAAATCATAAGCATATATGACTTAGCATTTTGCATTGGAGATTCTAGAACTGGTGTATGTAGGAAAGGGTTAGGAAAGACAACAAGGTACATGGAAAACATTTGAAATTGAAACAGTCACAGCCAAACACTTAAGCATAAACTTCAAATTTGTGTCATAGTTGTTGTTAACCAACCTAAGTAGAAGGTTTCAGGAAATGTATAGGCGTCAGTGCTGAACATCACCTGCAGTGCAAAATTTGTTTGTGAGATATAATGTCTCAATTTCATGTTCATTTGAAACTTCATCTTATAATAAAGGGTAACAAACTTTTAAACCAATTTCATTTTATATTTCAGTACTTTCATAAAGTGCCTCGATTTTTATACACATTCTGTACCTTACAGGGGAATTTCAAGAAAATGGTAAAAGAACTGAAATCTTCAAAATTAGACATGCATTTTGATACTTGCCAATATCAATTGGGAGATTAGAGAGTTCAAATCCTATGCATATAATACATGGACATCTAATTTTAGTTACATATAACACATGAATATTTTTTTCTTCTAGGACTTAGTTGGCAAGTTTATGTGAAAAGTTCTATTCTCAGTGAACAACTATTTGGATTGCTTAAATTGTCACCTTATTTATTGGAGCCAGAGTTAGTAGATCTTTAACTGCTGAAATCATGCCCTGCATACTAAGCTTTGGAATTGCCAACCCAAAATCAAGGTAAACCTGAGGGATAAAATTTGGTTAGTTGAAATTCTAATATACTGATACAAGTCAGTGCATTAAGCCATCAATCATAAAATGCTTGCCTGAGAGTAAACAGAAGCTAGATATGATGCTTCCTTTGAGAATGGATGGGAGGCATGTAAGAAAACAAACCGACACTTTGAATATCTCTTGTCCTCAAGAACTGAACGGAAATGAAGAGGATTGGACTTCCTCAAATCCAAAAGTCTATCCCCAAAGCTAGTTGCAGAAACAAAAGTATAAAGTGTAAGGTAAGTATAATCAAGTAGAATATCATGGTCAATTAGTGTCCTCTGACAGCTGACAAAAAGGAAAACAAACTACGGCTTTGAAATTTTAAAGGAGATGTACGGTATTTGGATGAGCCTTATCAAAATTGATGTTAACTAAACTAACTAATGTTTGAATAGGTCAATTTTGTTCATTCTGAAAACAAGTTTGATGTAAAATTAAGTCCCAATTTTTAACTTCAATGTAAAAGTTTCATTTTATTACTTTTAGTCAAATTGAGGTTTGGTGGCAACATTTGGTTTTACCGGAGACAATCAATTCAAATATTTTCTGGCATGAAACCAGACACATTAGTTTCACCCAAAGCTTTTATTGTAAATTCCAATAAAAATGTCTGAATACCAATATGGTAAAAGTACAGATCAATTAAAACCCATCAATTACCCTGTGTGTATCTGCATTGGCAAGTCATAAGATAGAGCAATTTCCAAACTTTGCAAGAAGAGATAGTGAACAAGATTTCTGTGATGCAGTATATAGATAGGCTTCGTAGCTGAAAATACAGAAGGTGAGAAACAATAGTCTGAAAAAGATGATATTAAAACCAAATTGAATACTTACCATTTATTAACACCTGCCTCAGACTCTCTTCAGCTTCCGTTTTAGTTACATTTAAATTGATTTCTAGGCCACCGTAGTATGCAACTATGCTTTTCAAAGCATAGATCTCTTTAGCAGCTGTAACAGTGATGCTAAGGAAACCAGCTAAATATTGATTTTTTTAAGCTAAGAACTTGTGTGAGAGTGTGTGTGTGTAACGAGTCATGTAAATTAAAGGATATGATCTCAACTTTGAGACATATGCTTCAGTAAATGAATCGATTGTCCATGAAGATCCATTAGACAAACCCTTCAGGGAGCATTAGATATAAATATAAGATAAGCATAAATTAAAAAATTAGATGAATGGCTAAGAAGCAGAATATGAATACAATTGCATAATAGAAGAATGCAATAAAAAATAACTCTTCAAAATATGCAATGGAATCCTTGTTGCTTGTTAACTAACAAGTATCAACACTAGCCTTGATTCACGATTTTTGTTGAGAATATTTTCCCGATTCTTTTTATTACTTCTAAGCAATTTTACTTTTAGACTTAGCAGCAGTGTAATAATCATAAAGATAATGAGACTTTCACCATTTGGAAAGAAATAAAGCAGAAAATATGACTAGATATATCTTCAATTTCAACCACTAAAAATCTATTAAGAATGAGAAATTGTTAAAAATTATTTTCAAGTTGCCATCATATTGCAGTGAAGGAAAGCACCAAAACAAAGTATGTAACTGAACTGAGGGAGAAGTGCAGATGGAATATCCTTTTCCATGGAAATTCAACCAGCAAAGAAAAATACCATAATTTGGAAAGAGAAATAGTTCAGTAGTCTAGGATCACATCTGTTCATAAGATTGATCAATCTTTACAGTACTTACATACTTTGTAGAGATTCAACAAAACAATGTGATCAGAACAAACTAACAATTTCTTGATGAGAAATGTAAGATATTTAAATCATAACAAGGTTAGCAATACAAGTAAAACAAGAGATCAATCAAACAGCTAAAACCAAAAGAATAAAAAACAAAGTAATACTAATAATAATGTGACTATCCACATTAAAAGTGAATGTGTAATGGTATCTCACTTGTTCAAGGATTTGCTCTGCCACTCTTTCAGTTCTTAAGATTCTGCCAACAAAAGTAAAATTCTTGTGCCATTTTATTTCATTCCTTTTGTCCATTTCTATGCCATCATCTATTAGTATGGCTGAGATATTTGCAGCTTTTAAGCATGTTGAGGTGATGGATTCTATTCCAGACTCTCTACGGTATTCTTCTATGCTTTGCAAAGATACCTCTGTTCCGTATAGTTCAGCAACATCTCTTAAACCTTTCTGATATCATTATATAACATGCATATTTGCTGTCATAACCAGATTCTTGACAGAAAATATTGAAAGTTTTACCAAACACACAGAATAGTATATCACTATCATTTCTCACTTCTTAAATAGATAAAAATATTTATTCTATCTCTTCCAAGTAAAAATATTTGAATTTTATTTTGTTATTTCATTATCAATCTTAAATTGGATATTTTTACAAATGAGATAATTTGTTTCAATTTTTTATAATATATGCATTAAATATAATGTTTATCTATTGAATGTGTTATTAAAATCATGGTCAATTAAACTGATAGGTGCTCACAATTATAGTATGCATTTTTATTTTATTTTTTGTAAAAAATGTGCGTTTTTATTTTATGGCGCTTTTTTTTTTCCAGTGTTATGTATGATATATGGAAGAATTAAACTTAAATGATACTCACAATTATCTAAAAATTTAAATAGGGATAAATTTGAAAAATGCAATAAATATAAAAAATAAAGAGACGCAAATGGGTATACTAAATTTCATCACGTTTTAACTTTTGACCATGTATCACACATATTTGGAGTCATATATTCATCATTAATTCCCACTCAGTTATAAATAACAAAAGAAGAACAAAAATAGTGAACACAAATATAATTAAATTTTAACTAATTTTATATTATTCAACATCACTCTTTTAAAAATAATTTCCAATTAGTTAAGAAGTTATCTCCAATTGAATGACTTTTTATATTAATTTCTAACGAAGATATATAATTTTTTTTTTCAATATGATTAATAAATTTAAATAATATTACCTAACTTTCTTTATTAACATAAATATTAATTAGTTTTATTTCCATCGGAGAAAATAGAAACCTTGACCAAAAAATAACACACTAGGATCGTTTATTTCCTCCAATAAGATACATACTATGTCAAATATTTACCAAATAGCATATTGTATCAAATAATTATTCAAATAGCAATTTTAAGTAGTAGTTTAGAATTCAATTCCAGTCTGAGGTTGATTTTATTTATTTTTATTTTTTATTTAAAAATGAAGAAAAGAGAATTGGTAATTTTGAGTTTTTAAAAATAATTATTAAAAAAAATTGGTTTGGAAAATAATTTCTTAAAAAATATTTAGAAAAATAATTATATAAAATATAATAATTTAGAAAATAATTATTTGAAGAAATAAGTATTTAGAAAAATATATATTTTAAGCAATAATTATTTAAAGAATATGTAAAAAAATTGTTTTTAACAAAATTAACATTTATAAATTTTGAAATAATTTATTTTTGAAATTTTTGTTTAAAATTTCACAGAAAAAAAAGGAAAGATTTTTTTTTCAAAAAAAAAAATAGTGAAAAATGAACCAAATTCTAAACTGTTGCAATAAACTTTGCTATTTGAGGAATTATTTGACATAGTATGAATATTTAACCCAACATGCTATGGGAGGAAATATTTAACCCCAAACTGTGCTATTTTAGTCAAAATTTCTGAGAAAATACAGTGGGCAACAAAGAAAAAAAGAAAAAGCTTAAAATGAAAGAAGCTGTTAACTTCTAACAATTAAAAGGTGAGTACAAGTAGATGGGGCAAAAAAGTTGGAGAGCAAAGAGTAATTGTAAAAGCAATGAAGAAGAAGTAACCTTGAAGGATAGAGAGGTTTGTGCAAAAGCAATGGCATGAGCATCAGCAAAGGCTCCCACAGTGAAGGCCTGCACAAAACCACCAGGGATGGATTTTGAGTCAAAAGCAACTATGTTGTGTGAGTGACCATCCACCACTGCAATCTCCTCCACTGTTTTTTTCAATTCACTCAAATCCATTTTCTCTTCCTCTTTCACTGAAATTCATATAAACATACATACACAAGAAAAATATTATATGAAATCAAATAATATAATGAAAAGACTAAATTTTTTGGATTTTTATAAAATGATATATATATAGAGAGAGGTGTGTACACTTGAGAGCTTTAGTAGCAGTCACCCTTGCGTTGGGAAGAATGGCAAGACTTGAAACTGCAAAGAGTATTGTTAATTGAAAGGAGAAGTGCATCATGTGATGAGAAAGAGAGTATCGACAAGGCTAATAAGAAAAGGGTTTCCTTTAAGAGAGAATTCTAAATGAATTCTAAATCTTTAATATTTATGTGCGAGACGTGCACATATATTTAATATCTATTGTGAGGTATGATATTCTCTTTTGGTAGGGACAGAGTTTTAAAGTCTTATTTTGGGTTGAAATACTTGCAACACGAAATCATCTATGTTTTTGTATCATGAATGTTAAGAATGCTTCAACTCGAATAGGTTTTGAAATTATTTTAAGTTGATACAGAGCATCCTTTATATATATATATATTTTGTTCAAGTGAAATATTCTTATTCAAGTTAAAATAATCTAAATATTTAGTCTTTTCTTTTGATAATTTTCTTTTAACTTTTGTTTAATTCACGGTGATTAAGAAACTGAGGAAATGTTTATTATGCATTTGAAAGACATGCCTATGCTAACTCAGATTTTACTTACCTTAATCTTACAATGACTTGTAAAGCCTAGTGTCATTAAATATTTCTTTTTGAATATTATTTTATATTGATCTAAATGTTGATTTCTGATTAATAAAATAAATGAGAGGTTAGATTCTATGATTGTTTATTCATGTGTAAATCTACTACGGGACTGCAGTTGATACTCCGTGATTGCAGTTTCAAGAGTTTAATCTTTGGAGAAAAAAAATTAAGATAATAAATCATATTACATTTTAGATAAATCTATATATATTTTCTACATATTACCTTTGAAATGTTTTTATTTTGTAAATCATACAAACTTCTCTTAAAACCAATAATTCATTCTATTTGGAAATTTATTTCCTTTTAGAGGTTAATTTAATATAATCACGGAAAGATAATTAAAATGAATGAAATTTGACAAAGTCAAGTATCAGTAAAAGTTAAATTAACCTCTCATTCTCTCTAAAGTAAGGGAACTCGTTCTTTTTTAATAATATCTAAACTAGCTAGTATTATACATTGTATAGGTAAACTTTTACTTTTAAATTTAAAATAAATTAAAATTTATCTAAGAAAAACGTAAAAAAAAAAAAAAAGAGATTTTTCATACTTAGTAAGTTTAAAGAATTTTCTAGATGGAAACATAAACTAATTGTATAAAATTGCAATTAACGTATAAATAATTTATTTAAAATAATACATCCTTAAAATTTTAAAACAATGGGAGTTAAGATCACGTCATTTTCCAAGAAAGAATCTGGAATTGGAAATATAATCATTCCTCAAAGTGAAGAGCTCTCAAAATTTGTTTACTTTCACTTCTTATTAACGAAATGCTATTTATAAAACTCAATAAAAAATATTCATAATTCTTCTCCCACGAATACAGAAAGGCTTACGTGTCTTGAGTGATGGTATTATTTTCCCATAACTTCCCTCGATATTTTATTGGAAAAACGATAAATAGAAAATAAACACGTTTAATACATTATAAAATAAAAGCAGTTAATATTTTTAGGAAAGAATAATATATACTATTTTTTAAAATAAATTATAAAATATCTCTCTCTCTCTCTCTATATATATATATATATATATATATATAAAGAGAGAAATACCAGTAATAGTCTCAATGATACGTTCTCTTTTATTACTTTAAACTCCAAAATTTATTAGAAAAAATAGTTCCCCTAATTTAAACTGAAACTCAAATTTATATTTTAGTTAAAATTTAATTCATTAATATATTAATATTTTTGGTAGATGAAAAAAAAAAAAGTCTTTGTTGACTCAATTAATAAATGAAGAGTCTCTTTTGATATAAAAATAAATAAAATAAAGAGTCTCTTTATGGAAGAGATCGTTATAAAGTAAAGCTTATTTCGTGTAATAAAATAATTTATATTAAGGATAAAATTTCAATAAAAATATATTGAAACTTAAACTAATTCATGAAGAAAAGTTATAGACATAAATGTTAGCAAATTAATGAACTCTTTGACATATGATATTTGGTAGTTGATTATCAAAGAAAAAAAAGTTTCTGTAACTTGGGTTTGAGAAGGTAAAAAAAAAACTTAAATTTATATTTAAGAATTTTAATTCATGAGACATTAACCTTAATTTGAGGATTGTTTATTTTTCCTTCTTTGTCTTTTTTTTGCCCTTTTTTCTTCTTCTTTTATTTCACTTATCCGAAAATTTCTCTGTATCATCTTCCACTATTTTCTTTTCTCCAATTCTAATTTTATTTCTTAGTTTATTGAAGGATAGATCTTACTAACTAGAATTTAGATGAGTAAAGATCATTCATATTTAATTAAAATTCAATTTAGAATAAGTTCATTTTTTTTTAAATCTTTTTCGTATTATTTGTTTTCTCTGTATGTGAATATTTTAGGATTTTACTAATTTTGTCAAGTGAGAAATATTATTATTTCAACTTACATCTTTTAATTTCTGTTTTGATTGTTTTAATGATATTTTACTAGGTCTCTAGAAGTTCTAGTGTTTTAACTCTTTTGTCTATTGAATCTAAGTAACTCTTAAGTAAGAGAAATTACTTTTAATTACAAGTGATTTGATTATGATTACGGAGTATGATTGTGATGTGATTGGTTGAAATTGTAGTCGGATATGTTTGGTTGAATTAGTGAATAATGTATTTGATTGATTTTGAACTTTGGGTATTGAGTTTTAAATGGTCAAGTTGAGTTTTATTGGTTAATAATAAATATATTGCGTATCCTTTCATATAAATATATTGCATATCCCCTTTTGAGATAGTCATAATTGGTCGTTTAAGCCATGGAGGCGCTGTTAAGACCTGAGGGACTATCTTCGCTTCCTTATGGAGGGGTTCTGTTCGAAATGGTATCAGAGCCTAACCGTTTTCCAAAAGGGGATATGATGGTATAGACTATATGCCGAGGACGAGTAGGAGGAGCCAACCCAACATGGACACCCCAACACAAGCACCCTCTCAGCCTATTCTCTTAAACTCTACTCTCTCCTTACCTCCCACTGTATCTAAAACCTATCCTCAAAAATAGAAAACCTCATTGAGTATTCTTATGTTCCAGAAGATGCTCAAATCTCAGAAACTCAGAGTCCTTTGTTAAGCCCTTATAATATATTCAGAAGACAAAGATCTGCACTCAGATCTATCACTAGACTCATCTCCTCAAAAAGACCCCATGTCAAGGAGTATGTCCAATCTTCCAGAATGGACCAATGTTCTTTGGCTGCCACCACTGAAGAACAATATGTCAACATTGAGATCCTCAAGGATCTGATCAGGCACTGGCAGACTGAAGGATACACACCTCCATTATGGAGCCATCAGACTAGTTCTTTCTCTTCATGGAAGAAGAGGACTTCCTGTTTCAGCTAGAGTCTCTTTACTAGACTCAAGCTATCTGCACTACGAACATGCTGTCATTGGCACTGTCCTAACCACTCTTCATGCTGGAAGCGTCGTCCTGACTATCTTCCCCAACTTCAACGTCAGTCTGAGAGATCCCACTATCTCTCAAAGGTTGAAGGTCCAGATCCAGATCACTGGAGCTGAACAAGTCTCTGAAGCACTTTCTGCTACCCTCCATCATCAGATCATCTATAGGCTTCAAGATCATGCCATTGATCTTGCTTTACCCTCTTGCAAAGACGGAGCTATCTTCGTTTTAGCCAACAACCAAGAGTATACACCCTTCATAGTCCAGATCCCACGAAATATTTCTCAGCAAGAACTGCAAAAGCTGGTACCTATGCAGTGGGTTACCAACTATGAGAAATTACACATGAATCAGAAGCCTATGAAACTGACAGAAACCACTTTCAGAAGGTCAACAGATGGTACTGTAAAGACCATCTTTAAAGCCCCTGAGGACACTCCAAGTTCTAGTTCCTCCATTTTTCAGTCACTAATGATCTCACCTGTCACCAAAGAAAGAAAGATACCACTAGCAGGAGTTTTCCCTGATGGAAAACCCCTCTTCACTGATAAAGTGAATGGGCACTTCATCTGGGATGCTAACCCAGATTTGTGCGATTCTGATTGTGACTGCTGGAGACACACAGGAGACTCTAGTGATGATGAGGATGAAGATGATGAAGATAGTGACCCTGAAGACTCTTGTAAATCTCCTCCCTCACAGCATAAGAGATTTGGTCCTGATAATGGTCCCTGGATAGGGATCAGGAATCAACGAGAACCAGATCCAGATTGGAAATTTTTGAGGTGTCTGGAGATCTTACAACAAGAAGAATCCAAAACCTTTGAAGGAATCAATATCTTCAGACCTTCTCCTGTCTCTCACGCCTCGCCAATTCCATGCATGATGTTCAATACTGCATCCAGTGAAGATTTTCCACCTCTCGAGAGAAAGACTGATCCAGTCAGCAGAATCTCCTCAAAACCTCATGTTGTAAGCCAAGAGGTTGGTGCTGACGGCAAGATGAAACCTCTAAGCCAAGCTGAAGAGGTTTTAAACTGGCAAACTGAAAATGCCAGAGCCCAGAACTCCATCCTACAAAGACTAGACCAAAAGATGGAGACGATTTCGATGCATTTGGAAAAATCTGATGAGAAGCTTCAACTTCTGTCCTCCAAAATGAGGAAATATTATAAACAGCTTTCTTCGGAAATTTCCAGACTAGAGGAAGAATGGAAAAGTATGACGTTTGGAGAAGCATCACATGCAAAAGAAAGGGAAATAAGGAGGCTTAAAGCCCAGATAAAGGAGATGGATGACTATATCGCTGCCAAAGAAAGACAGCAGGCTGACTCTTTTCCTTCTCTGTTCAATGCCACCCAGCCGTATACTTCTTTCCAAAATCCTTCTTCTTATTTCCAGCAAAAGCTAACTTGGTCCTTACCTACTGCCTCTCCTCACAGAGCCAGGCAAAACCCTGAATCTTCAAAACCCAAAAAAGAAAAAACCCAAACTTTCCATTTGTCTTCTGATGAATCTGCCAAAGAAACCCAACCTTCTCCACTAAAAAGACCCATAGTCCAAGAACAATTCCAGGACTCCTAGGATCCTTATTCACAATTTGCCATTGAACCAGTCATCACCTCTTCCAGCCCAACTGAAGAAACCAGCGACACTTCTTCTGATAATTCTGAATCCTCAGAAGAACCAGGATTTGCAGATGTTACTCAAATCCTTATGACATCTAGAACCAGATCAGAAGTGCGCCATGAGCCTATTTATGACTCTCCTGATGATGAGATCGATTCAGCTTCATCCAAAGCAAAAAATCTCAAGGTTAATGGAGGACCCTGGTTCACTCTTGATGACATACCACCCAACAAATGGAGGGCTCGCCTTATTGAGTTTGGAGCATGGCTGGACACAAAGATGATGAAGGAACCAGACACCTACAAGGTGATTGAAGAATTCTGTTGCAGAATGACAGGAACACTGAAAGAATGGTACCATAACTTAGGGACCGTTCGA
>Ga0209700_104488_pt1 | contig 25086 bp, 14 predicted proteins | sample SiratroredBW_FD_187528 | JGI IMG/M metagenome (GOLD analysis project Ga0209700, IMG submission 187528) | Root nodule microbial communities of legume samples collected from California, USA - Siratro red BW (SPAdes) (version 2) | ecosystem: Host-associated > Plants > Roots > Nodule | place: USA...
AAGAAGCATTTACCCAAAAATAAACAGCATTAAGTCCATCTCTTAGCTTCTACCTGCATTTCTTAGACCCTGGTAATCAACTTGAGGCATTTCATCAAACCAATGGCACATAGAGCAGATAAAACAGCCAAACAATTGAGGGTCTCTAATACAAATCATAAATCAGTGGAAAGCAAACCCATTTACACAGAATCTCAAACTTATTTTGTACTTAAACATACATGGGACACATTTTAACCCAAAAACCTAGAATCAACAGGGGTACAAGTTCCTCAAGCACAATTGGTCACAAAAACACAAATTAATCGGTTCAAAAGTACAAAAGAGAGCCAAGAATGACTTACCCCGACAATTAATTGGATTCTTTCTACTCATGAATTAGTTTTTTACATGCGATTCCAAAAACTCTATATTTGGGGTTAAATATTTCCTTAAGAATACTTAAACTCTCACAAATTTCGGTCTTTTCATGTATAAGAATACCGAAATTTGGCACTTATCAAGCTTCATCTTTACCCCTTCACCAAGGGGATCTTCCTCCACATCGTGGAGAGTTTGTACATTATAGTAGGACAAAACATGTTATTTCATAAAAAAAAGGTTAATTTTAATTTTGGAGAAACTTCTTTTATTTTTTTATTCTTATTTTTCTTCATAAACTTTTTACATAAATTTGTCCAACGTACTCTAATATGTGGCCACAATTTACAAGTATAGTAAGTAAAGAGAATCAAAAATATCTTTCAAGTTACGGCCACAATTAGGACCATGAACAAAACATGCTGCTTCAATATCAGTAAGGGAATCAAGCAAGGCAGTGTCATGTTACTCGAAAAAAAATGTATCTTTACTTTAGTTGTTCAGTGGAAACTTTACAATAAGGACAATTAGTTCAATGAGAAGTGACCAAAAGCAGAACTTTAAACAGTGATCCAAGATATTTCTACTAAATGTGATCCAAGATATTTCTACTAAGTGTGCACAGTGGATTTTGTTCTAATCACCCTTCTTGGTCTTTATAAGGGAAGCCCTTTCATGCACTAGGTACCATAGCTTCTTAGTATCAGTAGCAAATATACATAGAAACATTTATCAATTCTGTGGTTAAGCAATGATGATGGATAAAAAGTGTGGTGCTAGATTCAGCAACATGTTCAATCTGGCAAAGCCTTATTTGTTAACTGTGGGGTTGCAATTTGGAATGGCTGGAACATTCATCATCACTAAGGCTTGTCTGGATCATGGAATGAGTCGTTTTGTTTTAACTGTGTATCGCAATGTCGTTGCTGCGTTTGCTCTTGCTCCTTTTGCGATTATCTTTGAAAGGTGCTACCCTTTTTGTATATATATATATATACATAATAATATATTCAGTACTAATAATGCATATGCTCTATACAAATTAACAAATGTATTTTTCATATCATAATTGTTAACTATGTCTTAACTATCTTGTATTTTAATATATCTGCAGGAACGTTAGGCCGAAAATGACAATGTCTATCTTCTTGCAGATACTAGCCCTTGGATTTCTTGAGTAATTATCTGAATCTTATCTATTCAGCATTCCCTTGCATGACGTAAATATTGATTTTATTTTTAATTTTTAACAAAAAATTATTGTTCCGAGAGATTAATAATATTGTTATATTTATTTAAAAAACACTTAAGTTGTGCTTATCAGAACTAATTAATTAATTGTCCTTCGTATGTAAGAGAAAATATAATTCATAAGGAATATTTTTCAATAAAAAGAAAAAATATATAAATGGAAATGGTTATCAATTACTAAGAATCAATAATTGCAAATGTGATTATAATAATATATATGAAAGATTGCCCAAGAGCATTATGTTTTCGATAAATAAGGTATTAGATTCAGATCTTGAAAATAGAAACAAAATAAGATTTTGTAACATATTCGATAAATTAATCTACCAATTCCACTGGATCTGATTAATCGAAACACGATTTAGTCTGTAAATAACTACTTGAAGCCAGACACTTTGTTTCTTGTCTATCCATAATTTTTTTTATTTTTTACAGATATATTAAGTTGGATATGTCGTTTATTTTATTTAATTAAGAAAGAAAAAGATGATTAAGAGATATAATATTAACGATTATGATTAAAGAGATATAATACCTGATGTGATTCAGAGATTTTTACTTGGGTAAAAAACAATTAAAAAAGAATTTGTAACCTGTAATATGGGTATCGTTTATTATTAGTACAGATAAAGGTCTCAGGCTAAAATATGAACAAGAAAAGAAAATAAATTATACCTTTTAAACTAAGCACGTACTCAGCTTGTTCCGTAAACTATTTTTTCTACACCATTAAACTCCCTAAAGTAAAGGGAAGAGTGTTAAATTCCATTAATTTATAGGTAAAAAATAAGAAGATTAAAACTAGCGAATTTTTTAGTATTCAAATCAAAAGATGAGGACAGAAGAGAATTTTACGTACTCTATTCAAACTTAAAGCAATTTTTGTGAGTTTGACTATGTTCTATGATGATTCAGGCCAGTGATTGACCAAGGCTTCACTTGTTTGGGGATGCAATACACTTCTGCTTCTTTTGCATCTGCTATTATGAACGCTGTACCTTCTGTAACCTTTGTGATAGCAGTAATTCTCAGGTGACATTCAATTTCATTTATGGATACGAGTGTAAAACACTTTTACACTACTATCAACTTCAAAGATATTATTGTAGTGTGATTTTCAAGTAAATTTTGTCAAAGTTTATAATTATTCTTTGTAAATGGCACTTTCTTATTAGATCACAGTACAAAAGTTTCTTCCATTATTAGTGCATCGACTGCTTTTCAATCTTTAGTTACTAAACATTACTTGCATGATTTTTCTTTCACTTCTAAAAGCTTTATCTTTCAGCTCCATTTTCTTAAAATTATCTTGAATGCTTTGCTCAGCAGCACTACTAGAAAAACTATAATTACTACCAAAAAAATCTCATTGCAATTTTTTGTTAGTAAAGTATATAAATCTCCTCAAATTTGGTGGTGAAACCATATATACCGGTTTCTTGCATAGTTTATGGCATGTGTAGATAACATGTACAAGACCTATCGCTTAAATCTTAACAAAAAGATTATTGGTAAAGAAACTCTAATGTAAAACTATGTTAACTATATACTTGAAATTGTGTCAGGTTAGAGAGTGTAAAGTTGAAGGAGCTACGCAGTGAAGCGAAGGTAATTGGAACCTTGGTAACGTTTGGTGGGGCATTATTGATGACACTTTACAAAGGCCCCCAAATCAATCTTTTTAATCATGCAAACAGAATGAACCAGAAAGATGAAAGTCATTCCCATGAGGGTCACAAACACTGGCTCACAGGAACCCTATTTTTGTGCCTTGGTTGTGTGGCTTGGTCCTCCTTTTATATTTTGCAGGTAATTAAATAATTATATATGCATATATTCCATGATGTAATCGATGACATTGTAGAATGTGATGAGTCTAATGTAGAGGGAAATGTAAATTGGTGCGTCATAACAGTGGAAAAGTACCCTGCGGAAGTAACGTCGGAGTCGTTCGGGTTTACGATTTAGAATCTAATAGTGTAGGTTATTAAAATTTTGGTAGTTAATGTTAAATATCAATTATTTTGATTTGATTGGTCACTAAATTCAGTAATTACCTTTATTTTGTAATTATTTAACAACTAAAACTTAATTTGATAGTTATTTTAATCATAATTAACAACTATTTCATTTAGTAGTTAAAATTAGTCTTTAAATAACTATTTTTTTTTTTAATGTTGGTTGTATTTGTGGTCTAACGTAAAAGGAAATGTAAATTGTTGCAGTCCATAACAGTGAAAAGGTACCCTGCGGAAGTAACATTGGCATCGTTGATATGTTTGGCGGGTGGTTTACAAAGTGCTGTGGTTGCTCTGATTGCAGATCACAACCCTCGTGCTTGGGCTATTGGTCTCGACTACACACTCTACGGCCCTCTTTATGCTGTAAGTCAAGTTATATATTGCACGAGGAAGGAATCTAATTGAACATTTGATTTTTTTAAGTGTGATAACATTGGTAGGAAATGTTTTTTTAGTTAAAGCTTAAATAATTCTACCAAAAATTAATTGCGTAAACAAAAATAATTATATCAATTATTATCACATTCTAAATATTATTCATATTGAAATTAATTCAAAATTTCATAGCAATTTATTCTTAAAAAGACACTTCAGGAATATATGGAAAAAAATATATACTTAAAGCGTGTATATTATGATTTTTAAGTGATGTAAGACCATTAATATATTATAATAAACGTTCCAATAATCATGGTTTAAAAGAAAACAAAGATTTTTATTATATTTGAAATATTGTTCAATTTTAAATTAAGAATTTCGTCACACTTTTGTCTCTAAGATATATCTCAAATTATTAAGGAAATGTTATTTAAATAATGAGACAACATTGTATTTAATTTATTTATTTTTGTTTAAGGTGAGGTAGAGAATTCTTTAAAACATGTTAACTATCATTTTGACTTTTTACATATTAAATTTAATAAACCACTAAAAAGTATATAATGAAAGAGTTATTATTTTTATATATTTTGAAAATATGTACATTAATCTTGTATAGTATGAAAGGATTTTAGATCAATATAAGATAAAAATTTTCCATTCATTTTAGTTGTGAGATAAAATTATCTTTTTCTATTAAATAGCAGTATAATTGGTATTCTAAAATGTAAATGTATTTTTTATTTTAACAATAAAATTTCAATATATATATATATATATATATATATATATATATATATATATATATATATATATAATAAATACATGACAACTCTCTTGCTATGAACACGAAGAAAGAGATAGGAAAGGACTATTTAAGCGTACATAAATAAATAAGTGCTTTAGGAATTTCATTAAACAAGTTTTCGCATAAGCATAAAATTGAAAGAACAAAGGTATTTTTTTCAGTTAAATTAGTTTATGTATTTGCTAGTTTGGAAAAGTATATTTATTTAATATTTAAAAAAATTATTTGAATTTTAAAAAAACTATTTTATTTTATTTTTAATTTTTATTTTCTAACCCTATTTATGAAAAGAAAAATGATATATATATATATATATATATATATATATATATATATATATATATATATGGTTAAACCTTTTACATTTTGTTTAGGCTTCTGATAATTTATTTTAAAAGCAAGAATCTTTTGGTTTGTGGTAGATTCTGTTTAATAATAATCTTATATTTATCCTTATTATTTCAACAAAATGCGTACCTCTCCATGTGAAGGTAGACTTTGATCCACCATTGTTGGTTGAGTCTAGTTCCAAGTGATTTCTAGTTTCTTATAACATCCGACAGCTAGACTATAGGTTAAAAGAAGTGTCTGTGCTTAATGGTCATAAAAATTATCGTGAAGTTTTAAAAAGACAAGGAAAGGAAAGTAATTATTATCTAATTAAGACAGAAATTGCTTTTATTTGAAAAATATATGGTATTAAACATAAATCTAAATATAAATTTTGGATTGATTAAAATAAAAGCTTCATATATTTAGGCGAATGAAAGGAGAGGGTGTAATATATGGATCAAAACTGCTCAGCTTTTTTACTCAAATTCGGCATGATCTAATTAAAACTGAAATTTAATATATTACGTGAATAATTAGATACAGTGCAAAGATGATTTTTGCAGTCCATTTGACAAATTAGCACTTCCTATACCATGATAATGAATATGCGTATTCAGTGTCAAATAAACAATAATAATCTAAAGGGAGTAATAAATAATCTATTATATTTTTACAAAAAATTATAATTTTACAAAATACATTATTTTATATATAAAAAAATTAAATCTATTTTTTTTGTTATAACTTTCTATGCCTATTTACGAACAAATTATGATATGGGTAAAAAAATTATTTGATTTATTTTAAATAAAAAATACTTTTTGGCAGCTGTCCCATTTAACTAATGTGGACCGACCTCTTTATAAAGTGAAAAATATAACACGTTTTTTAAATTAAATATAATTGGTTTACCTCAAAAACAAAATTTTGAAATCTCAAAAGAGTTTAATAGTCATATAGTGATAATGCAAAAGAAAAAAAAATATTATATCATTCGATAACTTATGATATAAACTTTAAATAACTATCGTAAAGTCGATAAATTTATCGTGTGTATGATTAAATAACCATATAAAACTATTTTATGTCATTAGTATATAGCCCTTGTTATTGTAATCTTGAACTTGTTTCCGTAGTAAGTTGTATAAAAAAATGCAGGGAATAATGAGTTCAGGAATAGCATATTATGTACAAGGGCTGGTAATGAAAAGCAGAGGGCCAGTGTTCATGACATCCTTTAATCCTCTATTAATGATCAACGTTGCTACCTTTGGCTCTTTTCTTCTTGGAGAACACCTCTACCTAGGAAGGTAATTGTCCTTTTTTGTAAGTACCTACGAATTATCATGTTGCGTTTGGTCCATCCTAGTTTATTTGCTTCAACTCATTTTTCAAACTTTATATTTTAATATTTTGTTATCACTATTAGTTTTTTGAATGATGTTTTTCTGGTTGTCTACAACATTTATATCAGTATCATTGGTGCCATCATTATCGTAGTGGGTCTTTACTCAGTGGTGTGGGGTAAAGCCAGAGACTATCCACTCCTCGAACAGCCATCAGCAACAGTAACAAAGGACACAGAAGCACAACAGCTCCCAATAAGCTCATCAACTCATAAATACTAGAGAACATTAGAAAAAAAACAAAAAATAATAATTATGCTTTTTAATTTTTAGAATAAAATCTGGTTCTGGGTTCCATATAAAAAAAATAAGTCTTAAAAAATAAATTTTCAGCTCTTATGTGTTAAATTTGAGAGACTAAATGATTTTTAAAATTGCTTTAGTCTTTAAAATTTAACATTCAAGAGATTTTCTTAATTTGGAGAATCAAAATCGAATGCTTCCTTAATTGAAGGACTGCAAGTATAATTAAAATAAAATAAGCTAAATTATGGCTATAATGGTGTTGATTTATATTACTCGTTATTGTTGTTGTAATCAAGGAGTATTGTGGGAATGATTCATGGAAAAAAGTACAATAACTTGATCCCTTTTTTTCTTACTTCTCTTTTAAGATCTTGGGAAATTTTACATAAAGTAGGTTATGTAAACATGTAGGGCATAGTACTTACAGATGTTATTGTCATAACGAATGAGCTAATAATCTTAACACAAAATCTTTCACCACAACAATGATAGCAAGAGTTTGCCTATTCTTGGAGCATTGACACAATGATAGGTTTTAGAATGTGTAAGCAAGCTACACCTAATTAAAGAACCGTTTAACTCGATCCAATGACAATTTTTATCGCTTATCACAATTGTAAGAGAAAATCTTAATTTAAATTTTATAATTCAATTAAGAATGGGATTTCCTATAAATGATTCAGTAAAATTTAATCAGAATTTAGCTTGTTGCGAAATAAACAACGTAAATACTACGAGGTTGCATCATTATCACTAAGCATAAAAAGAATGATTATCTGTACTAAATCACGAGCACTACCAGAGCGAGGTTTAGTGCAGAGTGACAGTAGACAAGAGTGGGGTTCTAACCACTCTCTCATCTATAAGTGAAAGTGACTCAATTATGTGGTGTGTTTTTACTGTCAAGTCAATATAAAGTATCATGACCAAACTCAAACCTTTCATTGTGTTTAGTACTAGCTGACGATAAAGTATCTCAAATATATAAGGTTTTAATCATATTTAATTGGCTAAAATCGAAGATACCATAGTAGCATATAGTGAAATGATAATAATAGTCGTGCTCTGAAAAAAAAAAAAAAAAAAAAAAAAAAAAAAAAAAAAAAAAAAAAGTAAAAAAAAAAAAAAAAAAAAAAAAAAAAAAAACAAAGATCAAAGCAAGAACAAGTCTAGAGGCAGCTACAAAAGTATTGAGTGTCATTATTTCCATAACTAAGGACACATAAAGAAATATTACAGAAAGTTGAAAAAGGATAATGAAAAGGCTACCAAAGACAAGTGTAAGAAGAAAGATGACAACAATGATGAAGACATGGTCAATGCAACTTTTGTTGACTTCATTTTAGTTGAAAAGTTTTAGTCTGTAAATCTTATTGATAGCTTAACCAATTGGGTGATTGATAGCGATGCTTCTGTTCATGTTACATCTAGGAGAGATTTGTTTATTTCCTATACTTTTGGTGATTTTGGCAATATGAAAATGGCTTATGAAAGTGTAGCAAAATGTTTTAGTGTTAGACACATTTGCTTGGAGATGTTCACTGACTCTAGATTAATTTTGAAGCATGTTCTAAACATCCAGTTAAACTTACTTTCTATTGGTAAGTTGTGTGATGAAAATTATACAACTCAATTTTAAGTGATAGCTGGAATCTCAGTAAGGGTTCCGTGGTTGTGAATAAAGGAACTAAGCACTCTACACTTTACATAACTTGGGTTAAGATTATAAAATATGTTAACTCAAGCAACTGAGTTTGTTAATGAAATTGACTTAAGACATAAGAGGTTATGTCATATGAGTGAGAAAAGGATGTCTATTTTAACCAAAAAGAATGTATTGTTTGGTGTTGTCAACACCCAATTTCATCCGGGCAAGTAAATTATTTCAGATTATAAAACAATACAAAAATTAAAATAAAAGGGTGTGTTATCTAGTTTTATTATGTTATTGTCATTTAAAAAAAAAAAAGAGACTTTGGTTCCATTATATTCCATGAATAAAGTTTTAAAATAAAATTCATAAAAAGAAATAGTAAAGGAAACCAATTTATTAAAAAAATCTGTTAAAAATAATAGTAATAATAGTAATTAAAAAATATATTGAATTCTTCCATTAAAAGAAAAAATGAAAATGTGGTAATTAAAAGATGATAATTAAAATAATAATAATTAATTAAAAAAAGAAAATAAAAAATAAAAAATAAATATTAAATAATTAATGATTAAATAATAAAAGCAAAATAAAAATAAATATATATTCAAAAAGGAGATTAAACAATAAAAAAAACTAAGAAAAGGAAACTGCTTTCAAACTGTTCACTTGATCTGCACGTTCAAGATAATAAATAAATAATAATAAAAAGAATGAGTCAATGGCAGTAGACTCCCATGTTCTCACTCCTTAACTCCACGTATTGTTTTTAAAAAAAATAACAAATAAATATTTTTAAATAATAATTTTTAAACTGCTCAGATAACAACCCATGTTCTCCACTTAAATAAAAATAAATTAATAATAAATAATGGTTTTTTACCGTTGAAAAATGTTTTAAGTCTTATTTTTGAGTAGATTCATTTTAAGATTAATTTTAAAAAAAATTTAAATAACAAATATGAATAAGTCAAAGAGTAGTAACCTCTCTGAACCTCTCTAAAAACTAACTACTGGATTTTTAAAAAAGATATCAATTAAAATAAAAAAAAAGAAAAAGGGAAATATATTGGTGAACGGGGAGAAAAAGAGGGGGAGAGGAATCTTTTTTGAGCTAAGGCAGAAAGAAAGAGAGGGGAAAAAAGTATTGACATTGAGAAGAGCAAGGAGAGAAAGAAAGAATCATTACAGAGAAAGAAAAGAATACGCAGGTATGTTTTCTTTTATGTTTTTACTCCTGTACCATGCATTTTAAGGTTTTACGATGCATTCATTTCACAGAAAAATAAAAATTAATACATGCATAGCATCCTACACCTCGCTCCCACCTCCCTGTGATACCATAGCACCATGCAACCACCATTACTGCATGCATCCTACCATCACCGCACGCATTCTCTCATCAACGCACCTCTTCCACCAACCTACCTTTCTAAGCATTTTTTTAAACTCATTAATATTCATGTCTTAAACGAAAGCAAAAGGAAAATTTACCATCATCCTAGGCCTTTAACCACCATTTCTTCATATATCTTTTCGAAAGTTTCAAGCTTTACACTGTAGAATAAAAAACCCAGCCACTCGTGCCTTAAAGAATTCCAATTGGAAGCTATCCACTGCACCCTACACACACCAACTTCCTCCAAGCCACACTGTCCTCTATCTTCGTAGCTCATAACCTTGCTAAAGCCCTCCGTATACCTTGTTGCACTTTCGCTTGCACCACCAACAACCCCTCATGCATTTCATGACTACCCCTTAACTACCTGGCCAAATAACACCCCCTGCCATCAACGCTCCCTAAAGCACCACAAACCATGTTCAATTTTCTCTCTTGGACATGCTCTATACCTAACCATTCAGTTGTCCATGGGAGACGAGAAGAAGCCCAAACCTGCTGCTTCTGGCGACCGTTCTATCGTCAAGCTCTTCGTCAATGGCGGAACTGCAGGCATGCTCGCCACCTTGTGCCTCACAACCACCATCCAGCAGTCACGAATCCTCCAACACCTTCCACAACCATTACAACAGAACAATCCTCACAACCTTCCATGCCTTTCTCACTATGTCAACAGCAGCAAACAATAATCCAAACTGCACCTCCAACTTCAGCACCATCCTCGCATTCTCAAGTCACCACAAGCCTCCATTACAGCTTCTCATTCAACACATGCAAAGCCACCAAATGAACCACCATCAACTTGCCGCTGTCACCTCCTTTGATCTCTACAAGAGTCGCCATCATGAACGCCCCAAACTGTACCCCAAGGTGCCATCATCACCTTTCTCCCCTCACAGCTTCACTCCGTCGTCTCCCATGCCACCATGAACGCCACCTCCTGGCCAACCACCAACCTTGCACCTCACAGCACCAACAAGTGCCCCTAGAATGCAACATCCCATCATCACCTTTCTTCCCTCACCAAACTTCACTCCAAATGCCTCAAGCCCTACCTTCGCTCCCGCAAACCGCGCCTCCACTATAGGCCACGTTGCACTGCCCGAAACCACCATAACTCTGTTCCCAAAACCACCCAACGAACTCCATAAACTACCTTGCACCTTCCAACACCCTAAATGAACCTTCGAATCCTCTTCCGCATCGCTGCCAACCTTCCGCTTCAAAAGCCACCATGAGAACGCCTCCCGTGCACCTTCAACGCACCAACTTGCACCTCCATGCGTCTTCCAGCACCTCAATGCATCCCCATAGCGTCACTGTTCCACCACCAAAGCATCCAAAACCACCATGGACAGCAACGCCGTGAGCCCTACCACGGGCAGCCGCAAAACTGCCATGAAAACGTCACCTATCCACTCCGAACGACGTCGCCGCCGCCGTTGGTAGCCTCCGCCGCCGCCGCCGTTAGTGGCCTCCGCCGTCGCCGCCGCTCCCGTGGCAACCACCTCCTACGCTGCCACCTTGACCCTCGCCAACCATGGCTGCCGCCGCCAGCAGCAGGGTCTCGTGCCTCCACCTTCGAACCCTAGATGGTTCATGGTTAGTAGGGGTGCTCTTTGCACCCCATATATTTAGCCTTGCACCCACAATCCCTACAATTACCAAACAACCCTTTAATAATAGCCAAACCTTAGTTAGTGGCAGTTACTTCCTACACCTCCATTTATTAAGTTCTGCACCCACGTTTTTACAATTCCTGAAATGCCCCTAGTTACTGGTTGGGCTTCTGACTAGTGGAGTTGTTCTTTACCCCCCATTGGTTTGAGTCTGCACCTGTGCTCATACACAATTACTAAAATGCCCCTGGTTACTGGTTGGGCTTCTGACTAGTGGAGCTGTTCTTTGCACCCCACTGATTTGAGTCTGCACCTGTGTTGCAACTCAATTACTAAATTGCCCTTAACACAAGTGGGTTTATCGTTAGGGATTTGCTTTCTGTGCCCCATCTTTTGCGCCTGCACCCTAAACTCTTCACAATCCCAAAAATACCCTTTTGACTAGTTGAACTACTTTCTGCACCTCCCTTAATTAAGATCTACACCCTACATTTTTCAAAATTTCGAAATTATCTCTTACAAATACCCAAGTAAAAAACTATATAACCCTGATTCTCTATCCTTATAGAGATACGTAGGAGCGAGGTCAAATCCTTGTCGGGCTCCCCTTTAAACTAAAAAAAATGTTTTGTTTTGTTATTATTTACATTATATTCTTTTGGAAAGGATAAATATTTTAAAAAACCACACTCTTTTATTTTACTTATTTAGTTAAAGGTACCGCCTTAGGGCGGGCATTGTGGGGTGCTAATACCTTCCCCACACGTAACCGACTCCCGGACTCTAAATCTGGTTTTGTGAACTTGCCTTATCTAATTTTTGGTTTTCCATAGTTTTCCTTTAATAAATTATGGTGGCGACTCCTCTGTTTTATCAAAACTTTAAAACTTTTTTTTACGATCGCCGTCCCGGTTGCGACAGGTGTTTAGCAAAATTTGCAAAAATGTTCTCATTGTTTTGTTGGGAAGCAAAATAGAGTTTCTTTCAAGAGTCACCCACCTTCATGGAAGTCAAAGATAGTGCATTTTGATGTATGTAGTCCTATGAAGATAAGAACACTTGGAGGGTCTATCTACTTTTGTTACATTCACTAATATGATTCCAGAAAATTATAGGTTTATACTTTGAAGACCAAAGATCAAGTTTTGAGTGTGTTCAAGCATTTTCAAGCTTTATTTAAAAGAGTTACATGGAAGAAGCTTAAACGCATTTGTATTGACAACGATAGTGTATATTCAGGACCATTTGATGCTTATTGTAAAGTGCATGGAATCAAACACTAGAAAACTCCTCCAAAGATTTCTTAGTTGAATAGTTTGGCCAAGAGGATGGATAAAACCTTGGTTGAAAGAATCAGGTGCCTACTGTCGTTTATGTCCTAAATCGATCACCAAGTATTCCTTTGCAACATGAAGCGCCATAAAAGGTATGGTCAGGTAAAGATATTCCCAAAGATGAGAAATACATGCTTGATGTGAATACTAGGCAATGTATTTTTAATGGATATGACATGGATGAATTTGGCTACGAGTTTTATTATCCTGTTGGTAAGAAGATAATTTGAAGCATGAATGTTATATTTGTTGAATATTTGACATAAAAGATGTTGGTAAAGTTGAAATGTCAGTGGTCCAACCTAGTGATAATGTATCAGACTTGGATATTACTCCTTCTATGACTATGATAAAGGATTGTCAAGTTGAAGCTCAAGATGACCAACAAGATACAAATACAATTGAAGGTGGAATAGTTGATCCATTGCATGATGAAGTTGGTGATGATGCTGATGGTAAACAACCAACTTTGGAGATTCCTGAAAATGTACTTAGAAGGTCTACAAGAAACAAAAAGTCTTCATCAAGGTACTCTACAAATGAGTTTGTCTTGTTAATTCATGAGGAAGAACCTGAATGTTATGTATAAGCTATGGAAGATGAACACAAAGCTTAATGGATTGAAGCCATGCGATATGCGATGAAGAATTTGCATGAGAATGATACTTATGAGTTGGTAAAGTTGCTTAAAAGCATGAGAGCTTTGAAGAACAAATGGGTCTTCAAGACTAAGAATGAAGAGCACAACTTCAAGCCTCGCTTCAAAGCTAGACTATTGATAAAAAGATTTAGCCAGAGGAAAGGTGTTGACTTTGAGGAGATTTTCTCTCTTGTTGTGAAGATGTTTTCCATTCATGCAATGCTTGGTTTAACAACTTCTTTTGATTGGAGATTGAGATGGATGTCAAGACAACTTTTCTTCACGGGGACTTAGATAAAGAGATCTACATGGAGTAGCCATAGTGATTTATAGCCAAAGGAGAAGAAGAACCTATGTGTCAAAACAGAAGAAAAGTCTATATGGGTTAAAGCAGGCTGCAAGATAGTGGTACAAGAAATTTGAATTCGTTATGGAGGAGCACGATTCCTAAAAGACAACTTCAGATCATTATGTGTTTGTTTAGAAATTCTCTGGTGATGATTTTAAAATTCTTTTACTCTATGTTGATGATGTTTTGATTATAGTCAGGAACACTTCTAGGATTGATGAGCTGAAGAAACAATTGAGTAATCAAAATTCCAGAAAGCTTTATTTGTCACAAGGGAAGTACATAAAGAAGGTGCTTCAAAGGTTTAGCATGGTCAAGGCTAGACCTGTTGCTAATCCTCTTTCTCCTCATTTCAAATTGAGTATCAGACAATGTCCCACTTCAGATGAAGAGAAACAAGAAATGGAGAAAGTCCCTTATGCCTCGATTGTTTGAAGCTTGATGTATGTTATGGTATGTACTAGACTAAACATTGATCATGCGCTTGGTACGGTGAGTTGTTTTCTCTCAAATCCTAGTAAAGAACATTGGAAAGCTATAAAATGGATTAGTAGTACAACCAATTTGAGTCTTATGTTTACTGGTGAGAAACCTGCTCTAGTTAGCTTTACTGATACAGACATGGTAGAAGATGTTGACTCTTGAAAGCCTACTTCAGGTGATATGATCAAGTTTGCAAGGGGAGTTGTAGCATGGCAGTTAAGGCTATAAAAGTGTAGTGCACTTCCTACTACAGAGGTTGTGTTTACTATAGCAACTGAAGCTTGTATAGAGTTGTTGTGGATGAAAAATTTTCTCCTGGAGCTTGGGTTCAGGCAAAACCACTATTTCGTGTTTTGTGACAAATAGAGTGTCATTCATCTTGGTAAGCATTCTACTTTTCATGCATGGTCCAAGCACATTGATGTTAGGTATCATTGGATACGAGATGTGTTGAATTCCAAGTTGATGGAATTAGAAAAAATTCATAATGATGATGATAATTCTTTGATATGATGTCAAAGGCGTTGCTTAGGGAAAAACATGAAACATGTTGCTTTATCACCAAATTGGTGAGGGCCTCGACAAATTTGAAAAGGACGAGATTTGTTGGGTTGATTCTCTCCTTGTGAGGCCCAAACCCATTGTTTTTTGTGTGCACGACACATAACAGACCTAATATAATGCATTCACATTCTAATTAGGGTAAAAAGAAAAAGAAAATAAATACTAGCCTAAGTGTGTGCAACTGAGTGTGGAGAAATGTGGGGCATCCACTTTGAAGAAAAAAGAGCGAGCCCAACAAAATTCGCAGCCACTTTCTACAGCGACCAACCTCGATTGTTTTGAAGATCTAATAGTGAAACATTGTCTGATCAAGCTGCAATTTTCACAAAAGATTCCTAACTCATAATCCCTCAATCTGAACAGTGGGATCATTCACTGAGGTCTATAGAAGTGCCAAGATTTTTGTGAAGTGTTGATCTCTGCGACAAATTCTTATCACTGCCAATGTTGGTTGTTTTGAAGACCTATGGTGAAATCTTCTCCAATTGAGCAGGAATATTTATGAGAGTTTTATCACTCACAAGGTTTTATTTTGAACGGTTGAATTTCAAATCAAAGCTCTAAGTTGTTCCCAGAAAATTCAAGAACAAGGACAATTTTCTAGAGACAAAATTCTTGAACTCTTTCTTGTCAAATTTCAACTTCTTAATATTTTGGGCCATCGTTGGTGACTATTTGAGGATTAGGAAGAGTTGTATTAATATAGTCTATGATTGGGTTTTGCAAGACTGATTGTACCTTTGATTTGGTATTAGTGGACTATTTACCGTCCTGCGAGTCTTTTTATCTGTATTGAGATATTTTCCCATAATAATTATTGGTATTGATTTATTCTTTTTGTTTTCAACTGCATATTGACTTTTATTTGGTTGATTAGTTGGGTTCAGAGAGTGCTTCCATATTGTTTTGATAGTAATGAATTTTGTTAATTTCACTTGTCACAATCAAGCTCACAACGGGGCGACGGAAACTTCTTGAAAGGACAGAGGAGTTGCAAGCATAATTTATTGTTGAAAACTATGGAAAAACCAATGAAAAGGAAATGTTCTGTGAAACCATATTAAGATCCGGGAGTCAGTTACATGTAGGGAAAGTATTAGCACCCAACAACACCCATCCTAAGACAGTATCTTTAATTAAATGAGTGTAATGAATGTGATTTTTGATATTGTTTATTTTTCGAAAAAAAATAACAAAAATGCAAGTAAAAAAACAAAGAAAATATTTTTTTTTTCTATTTTGGGCCGACAAGAATTGACCTTGCTTCTAAGTATTTCGCTTCATAATGGAAAATTAGGACTCACGTAGTTCTAGATAAAATAATTGTTTGTTGTAGTGTTGGTATTTTATTTTTAAAAATTTTAATACTTTTTTAGGGTTTTATAATTTTTCATGTTGGTTAGAGTACAAGATTGTGTGAACGACTATGCTTAATGCTCTTATGAATCGAAGATAGTGTAAACTACTCAATGATGTGAGAATTTGTTTTGCGAATTTTATTTAGGAGAAAATATATTTTTAACTTCTCATCAAAAAAAGATATTGAATATAAGATGATGCAGACGATCATACAAATACTAAAATGTTATATTTTAAATTTTCGTATTTAATCATTTTTTTAAATATCATATATCTAATGACATATGCGGTCATACAGGTACCTAAAATTTATTTGCAAGTTGTAATGTCATATTTTTTTTAATTATTGCATATATAAAAAATAATACATGATGGTGGTGTATAAATAAAAAATGTGGATATTTAATAAGAATACTAGACCAAATATGTGGGCCCAGATTTTATTATTTTTTTAAAATAAATAAAAAATGTGAGGGTGTATAAAATAAAAATGGAGTTGTAGATAGAGAATACCAAGTGAGTAAGATAAGCCCAGATTATCAAAATGTGGGATGTGAACAACGAAGTTAATGTGTCTAGATTAAAAAAAAGAGTGTGTGGTGTGATTAGGAATGTTGGGTTAAGAATAGTAACCAGATGTTTTCGACTGCATATTGAATTTTATTTAGTTAATGTGATTGGAGGAAGATTGGACTTTGGCTAGGTGACGCGAGGGCATGTGGCAGTGACTGGGAAGTGGAGATCGCAGCGTGCCTCGCGGAGGCACGCGATTAGAGTTTCCATGCAATTGTCGTTGGGTCTACTGATGATGATGATGAGAGGGCCATGGTTCCTATCAGGATACCATATATGCGAGCCGCTTGTACGCTCTCTTCAAATCGTTGTTGTTGGCACTACAATTCACTTTGAGTATGTTGTATTAATCCATGCCTATAACAGTGTCGTTTCAATGCTCCAGTGCAAAGGCAATGTTGGTGGAGCAGGAAGATTTGAAAGCACACTTGCGCATTTTATTTTTCTCTTCTTATGAACTAACTTTTAGTTTTTTTTTAAAAGTTCTAACGATTGAGCTAATGTTTCATAAAACAACATAAATATCATTGTCTTTCTATCTCTATTTCCATTTGGTGAAGTTTATGAAGCAGAGCACTATGTCCAAACCTGGAGGCATCACAAGCATTTGTGGATTGAGCCTACAGATAGAATTTCTTACTTGACGGTTTATAATGGGTTGATTCATTCTGGATTGTGGGATGAGACTCTAAAGGTGTGAAGGCTCTTAGGTTTGAAGTGTTCAGAGGTGGTTTGAAGGTAGGGGTTGGTACTATGGGAATTGAAATGGTCGAGAATGTGGTAATTATCTTACATAGACATAGAAAGGTGGTTTGGAAAAGGCAACTACTCCTATTGGTTTTTACCTATTTGTATAGGCAAGTTTTATTTATATTAACTTTCTATTTTATATTATATTATATACCAATACCCCTATTATTATAAAAAGGGGAGACTAAAAAGTTTGTACTACGGGCCTTCAAATAAAGAATGAATAGGGCTTTCATACACATGTCTCTGATTTACTTTCATTGTGCTTCTTCTACACACTTCCATCACTGTGCTTCATCTACACACCTCCGTCACTATGCTAATCATGTTTTTCATTTATGGTTTTCTTGTTGTTGATTCTCATCCAAGATCACACCATGATTTCCTTCAAGATTTGTTCTCAATATCGTTTCAGAGCAAGTTGAAAAACCTGCTCCGCTTCCGCTTAGCATTCATTTCTTTATTTCTTGTATTATATTTTTCTTGTTTCTATTTCTTCATTCCATGGATTCTTCAATCATCGAAAAGGGTTCAACCACAAAAAATGCATCTGTCACGGATCCTTGTATTAATCCTTCCAATGTGTATTATCTACATCTCGGCAAAAATCCTGGCTATTCTCGTTTCTTCCCAACTCAATGAGCAGAACTACCATTCGTGGAGTCGAAACATGAAGAGGGCTTTCCTATCCAAAAACAAATTGAAATTTGTGGATGGGACATTCTAGAGTGTGATGATCCATACTATGAAACTCGGGAAAGTAACAATGTTATGGTTCTATCTTCGATCAATCGTTCCTTGTCTACACAAATAACTTAGAGCGTTCTGTACATCGATATGGCCAAGAACCTCTGAGATTATCTGAAGGAGAGGTTTTCAAAAGGTAACCACTTTCGTATGTCTGATTTACTCCAAGAAATTCACTCCATCAAGCAAGGCGAGATGAATGTCAGCTAGTTCTACACGAATCTTAAAATCCTTCGAGAGGAACTTGAATCTCTAAGACCATTACCATGATGTGTTTGTGTCATTGCTTGTAGATGCGATCTGTCAAGGGTTTTTGTCTGGTATAGAGATTTAGAGTATGTAATGTGTTTCTTAAAGGGCCTCAATGAAATGTACAACACTGTCAAGACTCAATTTTATGGATGGAACTGTTACCCAACATTAATCGCGTCTTTTCCCTTGTTATACATTAAGAAGGGCAGTTTGCTAGAAATATGATATCTGAAAGTAAAATTGTGATCAGACTGAAAGACAACAAAGCTGGAAGGGTACAGAAAAACAATAACTGGAAAGTGCAAGAGCAAGGTAATTGGAAATCCCAGGATAGAGGCAATAATTGGAGAGGAAGAAATTTTGTTCAATGAAGACAACGTTCACATTGCCACAAACACAATCACACGGTGGATGAGTGTTATGCCAAACACAGGTACCATCCGTGGTACAAGCTAAGGAATGAGCAAACGAATTATTCTAAAAAGGAAAGGAGTAGTGATAAAGTATGCAATCTAAGTTTGTGGAATGATGGGATTGAAAGTCAAAACTACATTGACAATGATCAAGATTCCAGACGGGATAATCCTTTTACTACTGAATAGGTTCAACAACTCTTAAAGATTTTGCACGAGTCACCTAATCATAGTATTAAACAGATATAAAGTTTCAACAAGAATGAAGCTACAGTGTATCAGACTCAACCAGGTAAATCAAACTCTCCTTAGATATTGGATACCGGTGCCACTGACCATGTTACTTATGATAAAAATAGTTTCACAACTTTTTTCAGAATTAAACCAATGGATATAAAATTACCTAATGATTCTCATATTATTGCTAATTATGTTGGAACTATCAAATTTACTAATAAATTAGTCATCTATAATGACCTGTACATCCCTGAATTTGTGTCCAACTTAATTTCTGTCCCTTGATTAATTACTGATATAGATTGCAAATTTATTTTTTCTCATATGATGTGTCAGATACAGGACAATACTACTTCAAGGATGATTGGGCATGCTGAATTAGATAGGGGATTATATCGCTTACATGAATATGTCTATATACCTGAAGAAAAATCTGTGACGAATAAAATTGTTTTAAACTATAAAAAGATTGACATTGATATATGGCACTTTAGACTTGGTCGTAGAATCACTGTTGTATTCTTGATCATTTCTTGTACTGAGTTTATAGAGTTACAAGCTACATAGTGTTGTAATTGTAACAGGTTTAGTGTAGAGGGTTCTCTATTGATTCATGTTACTGAACAAGTATGTAAGAAATTCCCTTATGTGAAAACTGATTCTACAAAGTTATGTGATGTTTGTTACTTAGCCAAACAAATCAAATTACCTTTTCAGCAAAGTAGTACTATCACTTAAATATTTTTTATCTTATATATGTGGATATTTGGGGACCCTTATCTATAAACTATGTTCAAGGTCAAAAGTACTTTCTTACCATAGTTGATGATTATTCTAGACATACTTGGATCTTTCTTATGAAAGTTAAAAGTGAAACTAGAAATCTGTTATGTAATTTCATTGCTTAAGCTAAAAAATCAATTCAATAAAAACATTAAAATTATACGAACTGATAATGGGAAAGAATTTGAATGTAATGATTTATATAGTAAATATGGCATTTTACATCAAAATACATGGGTGGAGACCCCTCAATAGAATGTTGTGGCTGAAAGGAAGCATCAACACATAATGAATGTTACACGTAGTTTATTATTCCAATCAGTTTGCCAAAGATATATTGGTCCTACGTTGTTTCTCATGTTGTTCATTTGATAAATAGACTCCCAACAAATGTTTTAAGAGGAAAATCACCATATGAAATCATGTTTAAAGAACCACCTACTTATATGAATTTTAAAACTTTTGGTTCTCTGGGCTTTGCCTCTACATTAGAAAATAATCGCACTAAGCTTGAACCTAGATCTAGAAAATGTGTTTTCATTGAATATAAAATTGGTGTGAAAGGATATGTGTTACTTGATGTTAAAAGCAAAGAAATTTTCATATGTAGGAACGTTATTTTTCATAAAAGCACATTTCCCTATAAATATTCTATAAACCACAATCTTGATCATGGTAACAATAATCAAGAGGATGATAATCTGCTACTTGAGCCTATTAAGGATTTTAGAGAAATTGTTAGTCATAGTCATAGTACAGATACTGATGATACACGAGATAATCTTATGGATAATAACTCTAACAACAATAAGCATAATTATCATAATTCTTCTTCAAATGAAGATACAAAATCTGTTAATAACACCAATCAAGAGGAAGATTTGAGAAAATCCAGCAAAATTAAAATAATACCTACATATCTCACTGACTATGATCATCGGGTTAGTAATGTATCAAATAATTCTTCTCATATTAAGATAAAACATCCAATTTCTTCAATTCTGAGCTATGATTTTTTTATCTGACACACATTGAAATTTTGCTATGGCTATATCTTCACATGTTGAACCTCACACATATGAGGAGGCCATAAAAAACTCTGACTGAATTGAAGCCATGAACAAAGAAATTTGTGCTCTTCAGGAAAACAAGACTTGGCATCTTACCGAGTTACCTCCTGACAAAACCCCCATTGGTTGAAAGTGGATATATAAGATCAAATACAAGTCAGATGGTTCAATAGAAAGGTATAAAGCATGGCTTGTTGCAAAGGGATATAATCAGGTTGAAGGTATAGATTATTTGGATACTTTTTCACCTTTTGCAAAACTTACTACCATTAGAGTTCTTCTTGCCCTTGTTGCTGCCCATAATTGGCATTTACATCAACTAGATATGGACAATGCTTTTCTACACGGGGATCTTGATGAAGAAGTCTATATGACTCCTCTTCCAGGTCTTCACATATCTAATCAAAATCAACTTTGCAGATTATCCAAATCCTTATATAGGTTAAAACAGACAAGTAGGCAATGGTTTGTAAAATTATCTTCGTCTCTTATTATTGTTGGTTTTGTATAGTCCAATTCTGATAATTCTTTATTCATTAAAAAATCTACACATACTTTCATTGCTTTACTTGTTTATGTAGATGATATATTGCTGGGAATTCCATGAATGAAATTAATAACATAAAAAGTTTCCTTGATTCTATTTTCAAAATCAAAGACTTAGGTCAACTCAAATACTTCCTTGGCCTGGAAGTTGCTAGATCAAAGAAAGGGATCCACATCTGTCGATGAAAGTATGCACTTGATATTCTTCATGAAGTTGGGATGCTTGCTAGCAAAGCTCTCTTCAACTCCTTTTGAGAGCAACACTAAAATTTTATTTGAAGATAAGACACACCTCGTTGAAGCTAATTCCTATCAAAGATTAATTGGGAGACTTCTCTATCTTACTAACACTCGTCCTGACATAAGTTATGTTGTGCACTTTCTAAGCCAATTTGTCCAAGAACCTACTATTCAACATCACAAAGCTGCTCAACATATTCTGAGGTATGTGAAATCTAACCCTGCTCAAGGATTATTTTTTGCTGCCAATTCTACTATACAATTGAAAGCAAGCTTTTAGTGATTTAGATTGGGCCACGTGTCCTGAAACTAGACGTTCTGTAACTGGAATTCGTATTTTTCTTAGTACTTCTCTGATATCATGGAAATCCAAGAAGCAAAATATCGTGTCACGCTCTTCCTCTGAAGTTGAATATTGTGCCTTTGGCACCATCACATGCAAGCTACAATGGATTACCTATCTTCTTCATGATCTTCATGTTCAACCTACTGTCACTGTTGTCCTATATTATTATAATCAAGTTGCATGCCACATAGCCTATAATCCTACATTTCATGAGTGAACAAAGCATATAGACATCGATTGTCATGTGGTTCGTAAGAAGCTTAACAATCACCTTTTCCATCTTCTTCCAGTTCGTTCAAGTGATCAACTTGCTGACATTTTTACTAAACCTTTACATTGTGTTAACTTTAAAGCCATTATTTTCAAGCTTGGTACAATGAGTATTCATTATCCAGTTTGAGGGGAGAATATTGATTTTTACCTAATTGTATAGACAAGTTTTATTTATATTAAATTTTTGTTTTATATTTTGTTATACACCCATACCCCTATTATATTATAAAAAAGAGAGACCAAAAAGTTTGTAGTGTGTTCCTTCATATAAAGAATGAATAAGACTTTCATACACTTTTCTCTGATTTATTTTCATTGTTCTTCTACACACTTCCATCGGTGCACTTCATCTACACACTTTGGTCACTGTGCTAATCACATTTTTTCGTTTTCTGATTTTCTTGCTGTTGATTCTCATCCAATATCACACCATGATTTCATTCAAAATTTGTTCTCAATAACTCCCTCACTCGCCCTCTCCTTTTATTTTTCTTTTACTTATTTTTAATGTTATTGGTTTCGAATAATGATTGAATAGAAAGATGAAATGTATGTAACCAGAGACACTATGAAATGCTTATGACGCAAACAAAATTCAAGCCTAGAGTCATACCTCTGCGACCTGCTTGTCCCTTCCCCTTCTCTCTGCTCTATGCTTCTTATTGCTACTCTGTTATTCTTTCCTGTTTCTCATTGTGAATTACTTCTGATTGTGGATGTGTGAAGAAAAGACACAGACAATTTGTAGACTCGAAAAACTCTCTTCCCGAGTGAGCGTAAAGTAAAGGAGTATATATATATATGAGTGTAGGGAATGTATTTAGGGTAGAGGGCAGAAAATGCCAACGTTGAGAGTGAGTACGAGAGAGAACACTCTTCATATTACAAAAGATAATAAAAAAGGTGACACGAATGTGTGGAGGTTGTGGTGCATGGAATAGTGAGTGGGGGCACGCAAGATCTTGTGTACGGGAGAGAAAGAGTGCAGGGAGAGTTTAAAAAAAAGGTGATTGTGAGAGGTGGTGTAAAGTAAATATGTAGGGAGCAGAGAGTGAATATAAGAGAGAAAAAGGTGTAAGGGGATTGTGTTAAGCAGAAAAGGGAGTGTAAGAAAGCAACTTTGGCTCGAGAGTCCAAAGGGAAATGGGGTGCACAAAGAATAAGAGGGGTGTGAAAAGTGATCTTCACCTGCTGGCCTAAAAGGGAGAATAGGGAATCGCATGGAAAAAGAGAGTGCGAAAAGTATCCTGATCTGCCGGCCCAAATGTGTGGAGGTTGTGGTGCATGGAACAGTGAGTGGGGGCACGCAAGATCTTGTGTACGGGAGAGGAAGAGTGCAGGGAGAGTTTAAAAAAAAGGTGATTGTGAGAGGTGGTGTAAAGTAAAAATGTAGGGAGCAGAGAGTGAATATAAGAGAGAAAAAGGTGTAAGGGGATTGTGTTAAGCAGAAAAGGGAGTGTAAGAAAGCAACTTTGGCTCGAGAGTCCAAAGGGAAATGGGGTGCACAAAGAATAAGAGGGGTGTGAAAAGTGATCTTCACCTGCTGGCCTAAAAGGGAGAATAGGGAATCGCATAGAAAAAGAGAGTGCGAAAAGTATCCTGATCTGCCGGCCCAAATGAGAGAGTGGGGTTGCACATAGAAAAAGAGGAGTTGTGAAAAGTAACCTAACCGGTTAGCCTAAATGGAAGAGCAGGGAATACTTTTAGAAGTAGAGGATGTATGAAAAGTAATCTTGCGTGCTATTATTTTTCTCATTTAAAACCTAGTGGGTTGGACCTCAAATTACATATATATATTTTTTATATTTTTTGAAAAAAAAAAGGTGATAAAATCCAAAACTAACTATTTTAAAATTTTTATAAAAAAAGTCATTTTTTAATTTTGTAATATTTAAATAAAAAATGTTTTTATTTTCTTATTTTTGTTATTTTTAAATTAATTAAATACACATTTTTTTAGTATTTTAAAAAATAGATTTTATTTATAGAACAAAATAACTCTGTTGTAAGCTTTAGAGATTATTACCTTTGTCCTTCTTTGCAAAATTCACGGCGAGGTTCTTCATTCTGAGTCACTAGATGTATATTTCAATTGTTGTTAGAATTGTAATTACATTTACCAGCTTTATTGTTAGTTAGATTAATTAACAAATCTAATTAATACTATCATTTAATTCTAATAAATATAGTAAAAATACGTTGTCTTTACTTTAAATTTAATATAAAAAAACAAAAATGGTGAAAAATAATTTATTAAAATATATTATTGAAATGGCATTATTAGATAGGATAAAAAAATGATAAAATGAATTTATATTTGATTTTCTCAAATATTTTTCTCTTCTTATAATTGAGTATAGACGAGGTATACCAATCATAATCTTTTAATTAAAACTATGTTTATGTTAAAATTCAAAATATATCTATAACATTTAAAAATGGATTTTCTCGTATCATTACTTTTTAGTTATTTTATCCTTATTATTTTACCCTTTAAGTATTTTTTTTTAAATTAAATTAACTACCTACAATTTAAAAAAAATCATTTATACAATGAAAAACGTTAAAAGTTTGTTATAAGATTATATCAATTAAATTTAAATGTTATATTATTAGAAATTAATAAAATATTCAAAATTGTGAAAGAAGAAAATA
>Ga0209700_104492_pt1 | contig 25065 bp, 16 predicted proteins | sample SiratroredBW_FD_187528 | JGI IMG/M metagenome (GOLD analysis project Ga0209700, IMG submission 187528) | Root nodule microbial communities of legume samples collected from California, USA - Siratro red BW (SPAdes) (version 2) | ecosystem: Host-associated > Plants > Roots > Nodule | place: USA...
TCTTCTACACCTGATCTTCATTCTGTGTAATCTGTTTTGTGTAGAAGCATTCTGTTATCTTCTCTGATCCTGTTGATTTGCAATCTGTTTGTTGTTTTCAATTACTGGGTTTGTAATTGAGTTGGTGTAGTGGGTTCTGCACTGGTCTCGCATCTGCTGAAGGGTTCAGTAGAGGGTTAGTGCTGCTGGGAGCAATGTTACTTACGGATTGCAAGTGTTGTGGAGCAGTGGGTTTCTGCACTGGTTACACACAAGCTGAGGGGTTCAGTGAGGTTTGGGTTTACTGTTGGGGGTAGTTTGTAACTTGCTAGGAGTAAGGGTTGTAAACTGATCTTGTGATCTGTTTTAGTGGAAATCTTTGCTAGTTTGCAACGGACTGGACGTAGCTCTTGAGGAAGGGTGAACCAGTATAAAAATTCTGTGTTCTTGCTCTTCTACCCACTCTTCTAGATTGCTTTTATTCACTGCTGCCATCTTTAAAATTAACTGGAGTAAAATCAGTTCATACTGTTAATCATACTCTGAACATCTGTTTACATAATCAACTGTGATTCTGGATTGTGTGTAATATATTGGATTATGTTTAAAACATATTAAATCTGGGTTAGCACAATCTTACACTGTAAACTGATTTCTGGGTTTAATTGATTTCTGGGCTTAACTGATTTTTGGGTTTAACTCTGATATATTCCGCTGTGCACAATCGATTGTTTACCTGACAGTTCAGAATTACATAGTCAATCGATTGAATAAAGAATTTTCATTCTCTACTTCAAGAATAAATCAGATTTGCGAAAAGTTTTCAAAGTTCAATTCACATCCCCTCTTGAACTCGGTCTAAACCTTATTTTACAGTAAGATAACTGATTAATTCAATGATGTAATGTGAGAAGTTTAAACTTTTAATTATCATCTAATTGTTATTTGCATTATATATAATCATATATATCCTTTTCAAAGAAATCCATGCATCTCACCAAATTTTGAAAACTTACCATTTAATAACACATTAATCGTTGAATGCTACATTCAATTTTTAAATAGCATATTTCAATTCTCGATAATTTAAAACAGTTCTCTACAGAATTATTTTGTACCGTTAACAAGATAATAATTATTATAATTAATCAATCAATTACGTCTTAATTTCAAATAATTGTATCATCTACTGTGAGTGAATAATCTTTAAGCACTTTATATGCATTCAATTTGAAATCTGCAACATTCAATGTTATTAAATACACATCAATGCAGTGCACGAAAATTAAAACTAATTTGAATTTGATTTAGAATATTTAAGACTTTAAAAATAATAAGAAATATGTAGAATTAATGATATCAATTTATAATGTGCTTAACAATTCGAATTCAAATATGTCATTTAATGAAATTATATATGTCCTTTTATTAAAACTGATTTACTTTTTAATTTCAATTATAATATAAAAGTAAATAGTAAGTTAAGAAGTTAAGAACTTAATTTGCAAAATGGTCTTTGTGAACACATATGAATACAATCGCCAAAAGTTCAACCGAGGTGTCCCCTCGTTAAAGCTTGGGTAACCTCTGATATTTTATAAGCTCAAAATCAGTATTAATGAACAGAGGTGTATCAAATGAACATATTTTAGTCAATGAAAGTATGATTAATCCTTATTATGGATGTAATTGAAGAAGTTAAGAACGTTATTTGCAAAAATGATCCTCATGAACATGTCTGAGTTCAGTCGTAAAAAGTTTAACTGAGGTGCGCCCTTGTTAAAGCATGGGTAACCTCTGATGTTTTATAAGGTCAAAATCAGCATTAATTCATAGGGGTGTATAAAATGAAGATATTTTGGTACATCAAAGTGTGATTAATCCTTATTATGGGTGTAATTGAAGAAGTTAATAACTTAATTTGCGAAAAATGTCCTCATGAACACGTTTGAGTTCAGTCGCCAAAAGTTCAACTGAGGTGTCCCCTGGTTAAAGCTTGGGTAACCTCTGATGTTTTGGAAGGTCAGAACCAGTATTATTATTTTACAAAACACCTGTGGTTACCCCTTCTTTAATCACGCGACACTATAGTTGAAGTTTTAGCGACTAAGTCAGATGTATTAGCACTAAGAGTTGCTGAATATAATTTGATGAAATCAACATAAGAATGAAGTCTTTAATGGATCCTAGCTTGCAACATGAAGTGCATGAAGACTCATAGAGCTTGATGGAGGCCTGGTCCTAAACTTAGGCTGTGTGTGTTTGTGAGTAGTGCCTCTAGTTCAAAATCATGTTACATGATTTATAATTCAAAGTAAGTTCCTAAATCAATTTGCTTAATCATATTTTCAAATGATTTAATAAGAATAAATCAGATTTTGATAATCTATTTCAGAAAGGGAATCAGTCAAATATTTTTTAGAATCTGAACCTAATGAATTTTCTATTAAAACAAAGAAAAATTCAATTGAATGGATGATTGACTCAATTGACTAAAGTTTTAACGGTCAGCTAATCAGTTTTCTTATATATTGACCATGCACGTGTTTTTCACATAACAAGACACATAGAAATCATTCTGAGATATACTAGTGAAATTTTTGAGAGAGAAAGTGTGCTTATACCATGTGATCATTTGACAATCGATTTTCATCAAGAAAACTGATCTTGAACCTTTACTGTTGAATTGATCTTGTGTAACAGTGATCTTGATCCAGAGCTAAGTGTTCTTCTCTGATCTTAATACATTTTGTAATCTGTTGAGTAGAATCACTGTGGTATTCATTGTATTTTTTATCATTTCTTTGCACTGTGAGTGTTGGGTTACGTATTGCAGGGTGATTGTAATTGTAACAAGTTTAGTGTGGAGGGTTTTGCATTAGTGAGGTACCTACTATAAGGTTCAGTAGTGTGTATTTGCTGCGAGGATCAATGTGTTTGCTGCGAGGAGCAGTGTGTACTGCGAGGAGCAGTGATTGCTTGCTGGTGCAAGTGTTTTGTATTGTGTGAACTGATCTTAGTGATTTGATTAATAGAACTCTTTGCTAGTTGGCAGAGGACTGGACGTAGCCCTTGAGGAAGGGTGAACCAGTATAAATCTTTGTGTTCTTGATCTTTCTTTCTCTCTTCTTGAATACTTATATTTTCTGTTATCGCACACTCAATCAATTGTTCTTCGCGCTTTACTGATTGTTCTTTCTGTTGTTATTATTGTGTCTTTCTGAAACTATTATATCTTTCATACAATTGACTAGAACTAAGTTTAGATTGTATTGATGTATTGATAGTTTTATGATACCACTGTTTGATTGATAAAATTTCTAAAAGCATATTTTCTTGATTCAAATTGTTGCTTTTTGATCTTAGTATTTTATCTAAAATGTTGTACTGAGTGGTTGATTTGCGGTTTACTATGATTACTGTTTAACTATTGGATTGAATTTTTCTTTAAAAACATTTTTCTTAACAACTGATTGCTTCCGCTTCCGTTTCTGATATTATTTTGATCAACTGGATATTTGAATCAGTTCTGAAACATATTAATCTTTGTTGGGTAATTCTAAAATTCATTGATCAGTAAATTGATAAAGAATTTTGCGAAAAAGTTTTTGAAAGTTTTTAATATTTTAATTCACCGCCCTCTTGAACTTAGCCTAAACCTATTTTCTACAAGATGTGTTCATGCGTTCATTAGATTGTCCACCACGCACAATAACTCCTTTTCCAGCCATGAATGTTGTAACTTTCAAACACTTTAATAAAACAACCAATTCATGTCAGCAAACAATCCACGAAAAACCAAGCAACCCACCCACCCACACTCTTTCAAATGGAAAAGACTTTCAAAATGATCACACAATCTATCCTTATCAGTACCATATACTGAAGTAACAAAAATCATACCGCAACAAAAAATTAAATTGTGAAACCAAATAAAAGTCTTCTCTTTTCATCAAAAATCCCATAAAAAATAGACCTTTACTCCACAACCATAAACCCCAGATGAAAATCATATGTAAACCAAAAATACAACCTTTAAACGACCAAAAAAACATCATTTTCCATCAAAAACCACATAAAAGACGAACCTTTACTCCAACCACCACACCTTCACAGTAACAACGCGACTAAAGTGGAATCGTCAAACCACCACCAGAATGACGATGAAGGCAGCAAACCAACCTTCCTTTTCCATCAAAAATCACATAAAAGACCAACCTTTACTTCAACTACCATAAAACCCAAACGAAAATCATCGAAAAAATAACCTTTCCTTTTATAAAAAATTGTAAAAGGAGCAATAAAACTTCCTTTTCCATCAAAAATCACATAAAAGACCAACCTTTACTTCAACCACCACAAACCCCAAACAGAAATCAAACATCAAAAAATAACCTTTTATTTTCCATCAAGAACCAACAACAAAATTGTAAAACGAGCAATAAAACTTCCTTTTCCAACAAAAATCACATAAAAGACCACACCTTGACAGTAAACTAGAACCCTTAAACCACTGCGCCAACGACGATGAATCCAAAAGGTTGAGGAAAACACGAGAGGAGGGAGACGAGGGCAGGGAGACGAGAGGATACAAAGAGACTTTGCGTTTGGAGGGAGACGAAAGGAGGGCAGAGATAAAGTGAGCATACCAATGTTTTGGGTTTTTCTTCTTCAAACCTTAGGCAACCTTTAAATCACTCTCACTTTACACATTGAATTAAAATACTATATTTTTGCCACATCAGTAGTGTCAAATGAAGGTAACGCCATGTATTGGTGTCAAAATAATATTACTCTATATATTATAGATTTAACATATAATCGATTATATATATATATATATATATATATATATATATATATATAAATGTAAAGACGATCATGTAATTTTTGGTAATGTGATGTGACATGTTGTAAATGGTTTTGGAGGATTGAGTCTTTCATAAATTGTCATTTTTTCATTGTCAAAAATTATTTATATTATAAATATCATTACATCCAAACATATTGTAAGTGCTTATTCAGATAATGAGGAAAATAATATTACATGTTAAAGAGACTAAGTTACTTTTACATTCAAAAGTTTCAAGATAACATGGAATGAAGTTCCTTCTTATACATTTACTATTTATGTTTCTGAATGTAAATTTAGAAAATGATGAGTGTGTAACAGTTGATATGTATGACTACTTGTATTGTTTGAAATAGATATCTCAAAAGCATGAGAAGTATTTGCAACAATCATGGTACATAGTCAAAAACATGGAAAATCCACCATGCCACAGCAAAAAAAAATTACCATCCATTTCAAATACATATATACAGACCCAGGCACCATTTATCAGCTTATGCAAACAATCTTACCGAGACAAAAATGGTAATTAACAAATTTTGTCACATAAGAATGTAGCAAGCTGTCAATAATCTTATCGTGAAATTATTTAATTTTGTATTGGAGACTGAAAGAAACTGTTTTGGCTGAAATACAAGGGGGGGTGAATTGGATTTCAAAATCCTTTTCAAAAAACTAGTTGACCTTTTAAGAAATTCAAATTCGTTTAACAAACTGGATCTTTATTGTCTTTACCAAGCAAGACAGTAGAATGAATCAGTAGACAGAATCTAATCCAGTCACAGTACAATGCAACAGATCAAACAATTTTTTTTAAATTTAAATGTAAGTACGGAAGCGATTTAGTTTATTGCACAGAAGCAGAATAGAACGTAACCACACAGAAAGAACTGATCAACTTCAAGTTTATCAACCTTGACAGGTTTAAAAAAAACTTTTTATTAAACAATATAAACTTTGTTAAATGTGTGAAAACAGTCTTTGATCAACAACAATGAGAGACTTGGTTTTCTGGTAAAATAAACTGCTAAACAGTTAACCCAGCAAATTGTGAAATTGCTGATTTGCAGGAAACTGATATACTGGTTGTTAGCAGATTCAGAGCAGTTTGGATTAGAGTGTGTTAAAAATGGAATAACTGATTTTAGGTTGTTTTTGAAAATGCTTTCAGAAAATGATGAAGTTATTCAATTAGAAAGATTCACTTAATTCTGAAAAATTCAAGAAATTCAGCAAGAACAATAAAGAGAGAGAGCAAGAGAAAATATGGACACAACAGATTTTTATACTAGTTCACCCAACAGCAGGGCTACATCTAGTCCCTTACACATAGTAAGGATTTCACTAAACTGATCAACCTGATCTAGTTTACAACGCTTGCCTACAGCAAGACAACACTGCACTCTGCAGCCAACCCCTGCTGACCCTACAACAGACCAAGAAACACCACAGAACCCACTGTGTGCTTCAAGAACTCCCTTGCTGAAACCCACCACAAGTAACGTTATACAGAGCCCACTGTATAACACAGAAACTTCTCACTGCAACCCGCAGTAGACCACTGCTGATTCCACAGCAGAACAAGAAACCATACAGAAACCCACTGTGTGTTTCACGAAGACCCTTGCTGAAACCCATAGCAAGTCGCACCCTGTACAGAGCCCACTGTACAGAACAAAATTACCAACCCAGGCAATTCAAGAACTCAGAATAAATGTCAAAACAGATGATGTACGAACAAGGTTACTGTAATATAAGCACTTCTATACAAACAAATACAAAAAAAAACAGGTAAAGGTATAGAAGGCTTAGTCTTGATGATCAAATCAGCGAAGAACAGTCTCAGTCAGATGATAGCTCCAACAGCAGTTCAAGAAAACCGTTCTTGATGAAAACTTTGATTGATCTTTGATCACAAGACTCACCGGCGCATTTGCTCTCTTTTCTCTCTTTGGAATCTCAAATTTTCGTGCTCAGAAAATGTGTAAAATGATTTTTGTTAACTTGCAAAATTTCGCGCCAGCTATTTAAACATAACTGTCATTTAAAAATTCAGTCGATTGAATCTTCAAATATTCGACTATTTTTCTCCAGTTAGTTAAAACAGTTATTTAAAACGCAAGTTTTGATTTTAATGATTTTTCAAAACTTTTGTTAATTCAGAAAATATATTTGGAGCTTATAATTGATTAAGATTGCATGCTTCACTAATTAGACCTCAACCTTACCCCACAACACACACTCGTAAGTTCTAGACCAAGTCTTCAATCTTCATAAAGTCTTTATGCATTCCACGTATGCTCTTAGGGTCCTGAACTTCTTCACTTGGTTGGCTTCATCAAATCATCATAGCAACACACTGGTGCTAATAGAGACATAGGATAAGTTTCAGGAACAAGTACAATATTTGTAAACCAAAACACTGTACATTATAAACATTTTATAAAAGAATTGTTAAATAGTAGTCTGCATCACTATGATATGAAACTCCATATTATAATTTATAGAACAATGACGTTTAAATAATGATAAGGGATAAATGGCCTTGGAAATCAACATAAACCTCTGTCAGCAACATATTTCTACCCAAACTACAATATTTCCTTTCTGCGTGTAATCAATGCCATGATGAAGCTGAAATCAAATTTTTGTCCTTCCATCCCAACAACATTGCCTCATCCTTCTTCACAAGATTATAATGTTCTGAATAACACCTAAGCAAACTCTTTATGACATAATTCACGTATGAACTTAAAGGATATTGAGAAAAGCTAGCCATTGTCAACCTAGACTTCCACTTGCCTAACAATTCATGTCTATCTACCCTTTTCTTCCCATCGCAAGTAATAATATTGACAATATCTCGTGCCAGACAATGTTGTTCCAAGTATGAAAGTGTTCAAATTACATAAAATTATTTCCAAGTTTCATATGATGATGACTAATAACACTATTTTCCTATTTCAAGTTTTTTTTCAGATCCAAAGCCATTAGACTTTAACTCTATAGAAGAAATTTGAAGAGAATGGGCAAAATACTTCATTTCAATGAGAAGTAAATACTTATAGTGTGTAGTGTAACATTTATAATGTATTATATTGATTTGAGTTATATTTATGTATAGATTTCTATAATGTATAGATTTAAATTATTTTTTGTAAATATTGTATCTTGAATTTCTGGTTGGGAAATTTGTTATGCTAGAAAATTTGTATTTCAAGGTTACGGCGACAATGAATTGCTGCTGCATTTTTTTTTAAATAAAAAACACATATTACAACAGTTTTGACCATAACCGTGGTAATATATAAAATACTGCAGCGGTTAAGGTCAAAACCGTTGTGGTATATGTTGTTGTGGTTTAAATGAGAGGGGAGATACTACAACAGTTGCTGACCCAAATGTTGTGATATCTAGATATTAAAGTGGTTGCCCTATCCAACTGCTATAATATCTCTCAGTTTCTAATCTACACATTCCACTGTTAATGTATTTTTCAAAAACTTTCTAGCTCTGTATAATTTTAACTGTGTAAAGTGATCATACTTTGATCAAGGATTTATTTCATTTCAAGCAAATCATATAAATAAGATCCAAAGTACATTTTTTAAATGCATTAAATATGAGAATCAAAACATGCTTTGTCTTGAAAACTTCTGAGAACACATTAACTAATTCAATATAAAAAAACTCTATTTAATATAATTATATGAGGTTTGAAAATATTTAAGCAACATCAGAAAGCATTTAGATTGAGTTTAGACAGACCCTAATATGTTTGATCATCTAACATGCGGAAGATAAAATGTTTGTCTAGTGTGCTCACGAAGTTTTTCTCTTTTGCTACATTATGGCTGATCATTGCCTTTGTATCGTGTAATCTTTTATGATTGTTCAGCATCTATGTGCTTTATAATCACCTGATGATATCATTCGGTGTGATATGCACTATTAGATTGTTTGTCAGACATATACTAATGGTATCGTCTAGTACCTTGATTAATAAGGGATTGTGTAGTACGTTACATGTTTTTTCGGTATATTGTGGTTCTTGATATTTATCATTTCACCTTTGATTACTACATAATTAAGCTTTGTTATATCCCTTAACTAGTCTTGTTATATTTGTTATCATGAAAACTCATAATCTTTTATTTCAAGAAATTGTCTAGTGGTTATTATATCATCTAATTAGTTTTGGAACGTTTAGTAACTTAACATCGTCATGGGTTTTCAAATGTATTCTTGATCTCAAAATTTTATGATTTCTTTTACATATTCTTATTTTATTTTATCTATTTACATTTACATTTGTAGTTTTTAAGCACCTCATATTTAAAGGCGCTTAGATTGCTGAAGGAAATAGTCCTCCCTGTTGGAGATTGACACTAGAAAAAACATTAAAACTATATACAGGTAAAATCCGTATATAATGACCAAAAATTTGTATATAATCATTTTATATATAGATTTACATACGATTGAAAATCCGTAATTAATAAGCTCGTAAGTAATTTCTGTACGAATTTATTACATATGTAATTTACTTATAGAATTTTACATATGGAAAAATTCGTATGTAATTTACATACAGATTTATTCCGTATGTAACAAATATTCTTTTTTAAAAATATTAATTACAGTTTTTCTTTTTAATTTATTACTACTTTTATATCATATTTTTATTATTATTATTATTATATCTATTTTTTAAAATTATTTCTACTATTCTCTTAGTTAATTTTATTTATATTATCAATATTATGGACAATGTGCATGAGGTGAGAGTATTATCTTAGTCCCACATGCATCAATGAAACTCAGCTTCCACTAAACCAAGTTAAGTTTGTTGTCACAATATGACTATTATCATTCTTATTATGACTATTGTAATTATTATTATTATTGTGCTTATAATTAATAATAGTATCAATATTAATATTATTAATAATATTTGTAATATTAATATTAATAATAATATTCTATTAATAATATAATGAATAATAATAACAATTTTATTAAAAATATTAAGAATATCTAGTCATAGTATTATTTTTAATATTCATAACAATAATAACATTAACAATATTAATAATAGTAATAATATCATTAATAATATTAACAATAATAATAATATAATAATATCAATTATATTACTAATTTTATTATATTAATAATTATAATAATAATAATAATAATAATTTTAAAAATGATAATAATAATAATAATATAAATGCTAATATTAATAATAATTATTATTATACTAATAATAATTATTATTATTAACAATATTCATGACAAAAATAATATTATTATATTAATAACAATATTAATAAAATATTAATAATATTAATAATAACATTAATTGTAATAACAATATTTACGATAATAATAATGCAAATATTTTTTTAGGAATTTGCATACAGATTGAATCCGTATGTAATATTCTGGGTACATATCCGTATGTAATTTTGTTTCTCAATACGGATTATGTTACATACGAAATTTCATATGGATTAAATCCATAAATAATATCCTAGATGCAAATCCGTACATAAAAATTCGTATGTAATGTTGATATTACATACAGATTTGAATCCGTAGGTAATTTCGTATGTAATGCTGAATTTATATACGGATGCAAATCCGTATGTAAAATTCCATATGTAATGTGAATTTTATATACTGATTTTCATCCATATGTAATTTCCGTAGATAATTCATATTTTTTTGTAGTGCCACACATTCTCTTTGTAAGCATCTGGCATATCAGACCATCTTTCGAAACTGATGGGAAACAAAATATGATTTGTAGATAGCTGCCCACAAACTCCTACCAGTAAACCAGATGCCTCTCCAATTGGTTTATACTTATCATCATAGTTGACCACCACCCTTAATTTACTAGGCAAATTATGAGCATCCTTAACCTTGACCTTCAATTTTTGAGTAACTCCTTCCTGATCTAAAAAGAGAAAAAAAAGGTGTTGTCATTACAATAAACATAGAAATAATGGCTGTTTTTTGAAGAATAAAAACAAATTCTACCTATAGCATCAACAAACCAATAGTGGTTTGACTGCCTTCCTCTTTGTGGTTGAACTCGTTCAGGTTTAGAATCAGAAGTTGGTGATACAGATTGAGAGGATTGTGTTGGTTCATAGTCAGAAGATTGTGGTTCAACAGATGTAGAGGATTGGGGTTGTCCAGATTGTGCTGCTGCATATTCAGAAGATTGTGGTTCAACAGATTCAGAGGTTTGTGTATGGACAAAAAATGGAATTCCCCTATGTGCAGATTCTGCAGTTTGAAGGTGTGAGTTTTGTGGTGCTGCATGTTGTGAGGTTTTTGGTGGTAAAGATCTAGAGGCTTGTGGTAATGGAGATGGAGACTGCGGTATCAGAGATGGAGATGTTGGTTGCTATTGTGTAGTGATAAATGTATCATTAATCTGGACATAGTTGCCCACAGATGGGTCTGAATTAGTTACAACCATTGACTTAAGCAAATTCTTAATTCTTTTGGGTCTAGGCATATCTGTAAAAGAAACAAAGAATATCAATTAATTGAACACAAGCATTAAAAAATGATGAGATTTTTAAACATATATGCAGATATATGAAGAGATAAAATTAATATAAACAGTGCAGTTGGATCTCTTTCTGTTGTTATTATTTTGACATTGAATCATTTTCAGGAAGTTCATCATCCTCATTTAATAAGTCATCATCTTCATTGTCCCTAAACAGTGCCAATTGATCAGAATCATTGAAAAACTGATTTAAGTCTTGTCGTGGACATGGTTGAATTTCAAAAAGTTCAGTATCTTCTTCTCCCATGTCATACAAGTCTCGTGCTTTCAAATGGACAACAACTGGTCAGTCCTTATTAACCTCATCATTCACATAATATACCATTTCATCTTGTGAAACTTCAATGTACGAATCATGATCCTCACGATCTCCTATGTGAATTAATCTTGAAAAATTAATACAAGTGAAACCCCAAGGATCCTTTCTGAACACCCTATCCCTTGTGGTGTCAGCCCATTTACATTTGAACAATGTAACTTTAAAATGACCATAGTAATTAAGCTCGATTATATCTTCCAATTTTCCACAATATGCCAAATCTGCTTCCATGATGTTTTGATCTAAACTACTTGCAACACATGATGTTGATGAAGTTAAAAAAACTCCACTATTTTGGATTTTTAACTCATGTTCTCGATGTTCAGTTCTAAATTTGAATCCATTTACATTGAATGCAGAAAATCGTCTCGCATGTGGTGTTGGACCTTGGGCTAGATACTTAAGATCATTTGAAACTGTATTTAATATGTCTGGGGTATTAATCTACAAAAAATATTGATTTAGTGTGTCAACATATCATCGAAATAATGCATATGCAAATTTGAAAAGCATATTCTGCATACCCTTCGAGGAAACCAATATTCGATTTCAACATATTACTAATAACCCCATGAAAATGTAAGGCTTCAATTTAGCACAATTTAAAAATACTCACTCAATGTACAGCTTGACCTTAGGACAATTAAATAAGACATATCGATGTGTTTGAGTTCTTTCCATGGTTGACATCTCAAAAGTTGACGAGGCACTTACTACTCTACCAATTGCTGGAAATAAAGTACTCAATTGAGTACTATCTAGATTAGATGAATCATCCACACATGAAGGTCTATTCATTCTAGTCTCTACCCCTTCCATATATTGACAAAACAAGGAGAGAACCTCCTCAGCTAGGTATCCTTCAACAATAGAACCTTCAGGTTGTGCCTTGTTTCGAACATATGATTTTAAGGGTCACAAATACCTAAAACATGACTTTTCAATTAGGCCAATCAAACTAAACACTTCAAAAAATTACAAAGTGTGACAAAAATATTTACCTTTCAATGGGATACATCCAACGATAATGTACAGGACCTCATAGTTTTGCCTCACCAGCCAGATGACATGTTAAATGAACCATGATTGTAAAAAAATGTAGGAGGGAATAACATTTCCAAGTGACAAAGAGTTTGAATCATGCAAGACTCAAGTTTATCAAGGTCGGATTGACTTAAAGTTTTCACACATAATTGTCAAAAAAATGAACATAGTTCTACTACCACTATAGTCACATTGTGATTTGATGAAGACAATAAAGAGTATAGCTTGATGGAGTGTTGGACTACACCAAGCACGGGTTGATTGGAAGACCTGTTGGAGCCTACTGCACCATATGTGATCAAGAGAAGATATGCTTGAGCCACTTGCAGTTCCTGTGGTTTCGGTCAAAGGTCCCTAAGCTTAGGTAGATGTGTTTGTGAGCTTGGTACTCAACCATTAATGATATTGATCATCACTCTTGAAGAGGCTCAAGATTCATGTGTTTTAAAAAATGGTTTTATCAATATTAACATGGTTTTGAGAAAAAGAACCTAAACTGATTTTTGCTGAAAAAGATTTTTCAATCAGTTCAATTTTTAAAACAATCGATTGAATGTGACAGTTATTTCTGTTACTACTGGAATCTTTGACTGAGTCAACTAACGGTCAATTCAATCGATTAAATGGTTTGTTCAATTAATTGAACCAGTGACAACTAAGCAGTTTTAAATCAGAATTGACTATAAAAAGGAATTGTCTCTATCATTTTCATAATTTTTTGAGATTTCGAAAATATCCTTTTGAGAATTCCTTAGAGATCATAAGCGCCCTTTTTGTGCAAACTGCTTTGAAATTGATTTACACACAAAAAATCATAAAGATCGTGAATCTTGGAGCATTACTTAAGTGAGGATCAACTACTTCGGTTCTGGACCAGAGCTAAGTCTTCCACACATGATCTCAATCCATTTTGTATTGTGTATAGTGCGGTTCATTGACTTGAACTGTATTATGTTCTTATTGTATTCAATTACTGGAGTGTAATTGGGCAGTGCAGTGGGTTTCTATACTGGTTTAACACCAGCTAAAGGGTTCAGTGTGGTGGGTTTACGGCTAGGAGTAGTAAGTACTGCGGGCAGCAGTGTGTAACTTGATGGGAGCAAGGGCATAAAATTGATCTTGGATCATTTTAGTGGAAATCTTTGCTGGTTTGGCAAAGGACTGGACGTAGCCCTTGTGGAAGGGTGAACCAGGATAAAAATTTTGTGTTCTTTCTTTTCTCCCTACTCTTCTTGATAGCTATTATTCAACTGCTGGTATCATTTTAATTGATGGATTAAAATCTAATCATCTTGTTGATTGTATTCTGATTCTTGGAGAGTTCAATAAATTGTTTAATCGAATCTATAATACTTCCGCTGTATAATCTAAGCATCTGTTTACTGAATTGTTTACTGGACATCCAGAACTGTGCAGTTAATTGATTTTATAAAGATAATTCGTTCTCATTCTTAAATCACTTTCCAGTTTTGTGAAAATTTTTAAAGTTCAATTCACCCCCTCTTGAACTCAGTCCAACCTATTTTTTACAAAATGTTTGCACTCCATCAAACCATAATTCCTTTAATTCTTTGATGAGTGGTTGTAAGTAAACATCGATGTCATTGCTTCCATTTGATTGCCAGGAATTATCATGGATAACATAAAAGAGGTTTGCTTCATACACTCCCAAGGAGGGCGATTGTATGGAATCAAGACGGCTGACCATATACTATAGTTTGTACTTCTTGGCAACTCCAACCATCTTAAAAAAATACAGTAAAAATAAAAATTCAAAATTTTTACATTTTAATTTAGCGCTAAATAGATAACTTCGGTTGGCAGGTTCCAACTGACGTTATACGCACTACAGTTGACATTGGTTTTTCCCTGTACCCGACATTATATAGGATCAGACAAATTTGGGGAAACATTTTGTGTGAAATTAGGGTTATATATGACGTCGGTTTACCCATTAAACCGATGTCATATGCATATGACGTCGGTTGGAAGGCTCGAACCGACGTCATATGTCTTTTAAGTGGCCCCCACGATTTTGGTTTTCACTTTTTCTTCTCGGTCCTCTGCTCCCGACTTCACCGTTCACTGTTCCGAGCACCTCTTTGGTGATTTTGAGCGCCATTCTTGTTTCCTTGACCTTCTCTTCTCATTTCCTCCATCACTTTGCCTTGTTACTCATTTTTGGCCTTTCATTTTCCATTGAACATGATTTACTCTAAGGTTTTACTCCACCTTGGTCCTTATTGTTTTTTTTTTTTCACGTTTTGATGTTTTATTGAATCTTAAGTTTGGTTTTTATGGTCTTTGCAAGTGTTCCTTTTGTTGTATTTGTGATTTTCAAATCATCTTCTTGTTTGGCCACCACCGCTGCACCACTGCTCTCTAACCGGTTCGTTTTTATCGTCTTTGAAATGTTTGTCTCTATTAGAATGGTTATTTGGAATGCTTGTGTGTATTGAAATGCTTTTTGTGTGATATATAATAAACGTGTTTGGGCTGAGTCCGGGGATGTTCGATCCTCGACAATTTTGTATTTTATTTGGTCATTCTTGAATATTAAAATGTTTGTAAGATTGGAATGTTTTTCTGTATTGAAATGGTATTTGCGTATAGTTTGATATATAAGAAACACGTTTGGGTTGAGTCCGAGGATGTTCGATCCCCGAAAATTTTGTATTTTATTTGATATTAAAATCTTTCACTAAATGTAGTGATGGATCGAAGTTGGATAAATGCAAGTCGGATCAGTGATGTGTATGAAAAAGGTGTTGAAGATTTTATAGAATTTGCTATATGGAATGGAGTAGGAATAAATGGAAGATATTTTTGTCCCTGTGTGAATTGTGTGAATGGAAAAAGAGTAGATATTGAGTTAATACAAGAGCATGTTCTTTGTGATGGTTTCTTGAAGAACTATACAACGTGGACTTGGCATGGTGAAGTTATAGACTTACCATATGTATCTGAGGCACATCAGTGTGAACATTCTAATATGTATTTTGAAGATTACATGGAAGATATGATTCGTGATATTAAAGAAGAGAGTTTCCACCAAGCCTAAGTGTATGATTCATTGAAAGATAATTCAAGAATAGAATCGTATCCTGGTTTATCAAGTTTTTCACGTTTCTCAGCAGTATTACGATTATTTAATATGAAGGCAAGAAATGGGTGGATTGGTAGAAGTTTTACTGATTTGCTTGAATTTTTGCATGAAATACTTCCTCAAGGTAATACATTGCCGACCAGTCACTATGAGGCAAAGAAGATATTGTGTCTATGGACTACTAAAAAATACATGCTTATCCAAATGATTGTATATTGTATAGAAAAGAATTCGAAAGATTTCGTAAGTGTCCAAGATGCGGGCTATCAAGATATAAAGTAAAGGATAATGACGGGGAAGAAGATGACATGAAAAAGGGGTCCTCTTACAAAAGTATTGTGGTATCTTCCAATCATACCTCGATTAAAACGTTTTTACGCCAATGTTAACGATGCAAAGAGCTTGACATGGCATGCAAATGGAAGAAAATGTGATGGGTTGTTACGACATGCTGCCGATTCACCACAATGGAAGAAAATCAATTTTTTGTATCCTAAATTTGGAAGTGATCCAAGAAATCTCAGACTTGGTCTTGCAACTGATGGAATGAATCCATATAGTAATTTAAGTAGCAAACATAGTTCATAGCCTGTTTTGCTATTTATTTACAATTTGCCGTATTCGTTGTGCATGAAGAGAAAATATATGATGCTATCTATGATGATATCAGGACCAAGGCAACCCAAAAATGACAGATGTTTATCTAAGTCCTTTGATAGAAGACTTGAGATTGTTATGGGATGAAGGTGTTGAGGTTTTTATGCACATGAGAAGGCCAATTTCAATTTTCGAGTAATGTTATTTTGCATGATTAATGATTTTCCTGCATATGAAAATCTGAGTGGTTATAGTGTCAAAGGACATCATGCTTGCCCGATATGTGAACAAAACACAAGTTAACATTAGCTAAAATATGGTAGGAAGACATGTTACATTGGCTATCGAAAGTTTTTGAAACGTAACCACCCTTGTCTCAAGTTGAAGAAAGCTTTTAATGGTTGTCAAGAAGACAAAACTACACCTCCATCCTTAACTGGAGACGAAGTGTATAACCGAGTGAGTAACATCGAAGTCAATTATGGGAACATTGTCAAGCATAGTGGTGTGAGAAACATTTTGAAGAAGAAATCTATATTCTTTGAACTTCCATATTGGTCGAAGTTAGATGTTAGACATAGTATAGATGTAATGCATGTGGAAAAGAATGTTTGTGATAGTATAATTGGGACATTGTTAAATATTAAAGGTAAAACAAAGGATGGAATAAATGCTCGTAAGGATTAGGTTGAGATGGGTGTTCGCTTTGAGTTACAGCCCCAACCTCATGATAAATGAACGTACTTGCCACCAACATGTCATACTTTGTCAAAATCTAAAAAGATCAATTTCTGAGGGTGTTTGCGAGGAGTTAAAGTACCACAAGGATACTCTTCAAATATCAAAAGCCTGGTAGCAATGGAAGATTTGAAACCTATTGGCTTAAAATCTCATGATTGTCATGTTCTGATGCAAGACCTTCTCTTAGTGGCTATTCGTGGAATTCTACCAAAAAATGTTAGACAAGTCATCACTCATCTTTGCCTATTCTTCAATGCTATTTGTAGGAAAGTAATTGATCCTACGAGGTTGGATGAGTTAGAAAATGAAGCCATCATTCTCTTGTGTCAACTAGAGATGTACTTTCCTCCTTCATTTTTTGATATCAATGTTTATTTAGTTGTTCATCTCGCGAGAGAAATTAGAACATGTGGTCTTGTGTTTTTACGATGGATGTACCCAATTGAACGATGCATGAAGATTTTCAAAGGGTATGTGAAGAATCCATATCGACCAGAAGCATTTATTGTTGAGAGATATATTGTAGAGGAAGCAATTGAGTTTTGTACCACGTATATGTTAGAAGTAGATGCTATAGGTGTACCAAGGTCTCGGTATGAAGGAAGGCATGAAGGCAAAGGCACACGAGGTGTGAGGATATTTCAAAAAGATCGACAACAGGTACTCCAAGCACACTTGTATATTTTGAACAATACTGATGATGCTCATCCTTACATACAAGAACACAAAATGTTGTTGAAGACAATGAACCCACGTGCAAATGAGAAGTGGTTATTTAATGAACATAACAACACATTTTTGAAATGGTTTAAACAAATAGTTCTTGAAAAGGATTGTGATGTTGATGAATTGAAATGGTTAGCACGAGGACCTAACTTTGATGTCATAACATGGTCTAGGTATGATATTAATAAGTTCTCTTTTTACAGCAGTGTGACACTTGAGGCCAAGTCAATGCACTTTGCTAGTTCAAAAGATAACAATCCTGTGATGGCTACAATAGGTTACTTTGGAGTGATAAAAGAAATATGGGAAGTTGACTACGTCAAATTTAGAGTTTCAGTATTTAAGTGTAAATGGGTTGATTGTAACATAGGAGTGCATGTTGATGACTTGGGTTTTACATTGGTTGATCTCACAAAGATAGGTTCTAAAGCAGATCCTTTCATCATGGCTTACCAAGCAAAATAAGTTTTTTATGTCAAAGATCCTTCTAATGAAAGGTGGTCAGTTGTTATACAAGGGAGAACTGAATATGATGTTGATAACCATGACGACTCAATAGTCCAACATGCTGACAACTCATTTTCAAGACACTTACCTCCTATCAATGACGAAAATGATATTGATGAAGTACATGCTACACGAAGTGATCACAATGAAGGAATATGGGAAAACATTGTAACATTACCAGAATAAAGAAGTAATCTTTAATTATTTGTTGTTTTTATTTTAATTTGAACATTGATAAGCGTCATTATACTCATTTTTGTAAGTTTTAATCTTAAGTATGTGTGTTTTTTTTTTTAGGTCATGGTTGATTCATCAAGGAAGAGTAGAGAATCTATACGCTTGAGAGGTATCATTTCTACTAGAATTGGTGGTTCCAAGGTCGCAATTCAAATAGACCCTCAGACTGGTAGGGCTTTCGGCCCTAACAGTCCCCAGTTTTCCTCCTATTTGGGTGTCTTGGCACGTACCAAGGTCTCTATTTTGCTTCCCACCTGGGATGATGTGACTAAAGCTGAGAAAAATATGATTTGGCAGGATCTTACTATAAGTCATTCACCCTTAAGCTTATTGTAAGTAAGTATTGATGATTATTATTTGATATATATTTAATGACTTGTTTATTTTATTTTGCAGACAAACTTTGTGTTTGAAAGCTCTTCACTTATTAGAAAGAAAATTATGTCCAACATTGCTGTTAAATGGAGAATTTCAAGACCAATTTGACTAGTTGGTATGTGTTTGGAAAATACAAGGGAAAGTCCTCTTGTGAGAAATATTCTCTTGATGAAGACACTTGTAGACAATTTGTCCAATCTAGAGAGGATGAGTTTTGGTAGGTTTGTTTTGTCCATCATAATTTCATTACATAATATAAATTGGCAACAAAATTTTTTATTGTGTAGGAGAAGAGGGAAAAAGCCCACGACATTCAGCACATGAATGTCAACCCCCATCGGTTGTCTTGGGGGGATTATGAGTTTTTTAGAAAAGAGGATGATGGATGAGAAATTAAAAAGATCGCAAGAAGCATCATCTTCAGATGATGTCATCTCTCCTCCGTCTCCTTCTAGTCGGCATGAAAAATGGAAGATGGCTAGGACTAAACCTGAAGGGCAGATGACATCTCTACAGGCACTTGAGGTTGCCCAACGGATTGTAAGTTAATAATAATTTAATCATCATATATAATGTGTTATTATTGTACAATGTTGACACATTGAATTATTTTTTACAGGATTCTTTGGTGGAGTAGAGCATGGCAGTTTTGTCATTCTAGGAAGACAAGATATATTCACTACTGCTTTTGGGATCGAGGAACACCCCGATCATGTGCGGACTGCTGGATATGGTGTGGGGGTGAGACAATATTTTGGTTCTGCTCCCTGTTCTAGATCTTCTCAAAATGTAAATATAATGGATAAGATATATCGACTTAAAGATGAATTGACGTCTCAAATAGAAGAAAAATCGGAATCTCGAATTCAAGAAAAATTACGAGATAAGTTAAGAGATGAGTTAAGAATAGAATTTGATGAGAAGTTGGAATCCATGAGGATCTCACAACAGCACACTCCTCTGCAGGAAGGTGTAGTACTACCTACACGTGGCAAAGCTAGCACAAAGGGGAGTTGTGCTACTGAGGACGAGGAGGAAGACACATTCACTGATACCTCATATCAGTGTAAATTATTTGCTAAAGATCCTCCTCGATTGGTGGCCATTGGGAGAGTGTTTGCCACATCTTCAACACTCCATATAGTGCCATTTGGAGATGAGTTTTCTAGAGTAGTCGTCGAAGAGGTTACACAGGCAGATGCTATTTGAATTGATACATTTTGTTTATGTCAGGACCGTGAGAGGAAAAAAAAAATCACCAGCTAGTAATCCTAGGTCTCCACCACATGAGTCAGAAGTCAATCCACTTCAGGAATTGACTAAGATCTGCCATGAGTACTTTAATAATCCCCTTGAAATTGAATGGGAAGCATCCATCTTTGGGGTGGACAATGCGGGTGTCCTATTGTACATATATATGTAAGACATCTTGGAAATAATTCAGGGGAACCAGATGTTAAACATTGCATGTATTCAGTTATGGATGATGTAATTATGTTACTAATTTATGCCATGAGTATTTTGCATGTTTCAGGAATTGACTAATATTGATTTTAACAATGCAGGTACATAAATAATTTAGTTTATAACACAGGGAATCCAGATATTAATGGATTCCTTGAGCCACAACATATACAAAGGAGTGGCAATAAAAGGATTGGAACTCAAAAATATATTCAAAGATGGATTTCTAAATCTATAAAGAGAATTTACTTTGCTTCTATTATCCATGACTAACTTTCAAACCTTTAGATTTTCATATTAAGTAATGTTGAGAATATGTGATTAATAGATTTCTTGTTTTAGGTCTCATTGGCAACTGATGCTGGTGTGTCCCATGGACAACACAATTGTTTGGCTTTGTTCCCTACATAAAAAGGCAACTACAGATATGGAACAAATAGTACAAAGGTATCATTTAATTAACTTTAAATAATATATCACTCTTTTTTTGTACAATATGCAATTTATTAAACATATTGGATTTTAGTGCATTTACTGTAGGTAATTATCTTGGACGAAGATCCACATCCATTGAATATATCCTAAGGTATGTAATTCTAAAGTAAGTTTATTAAATTTAGCATTCAATTATTTGATGATTGAACTTTAATGAAAGTGTAATAAGAGATAAGGAGGGTGGGAATGTGGATACTATATCATGCACTAGATGAAAACCACGTGCTAGTACCACAGATTCTTGGGAAGAGGTACATGTCTTAAGTTTGTTCATATGTCAATTGATTTCCAAGTCTAACTAAAGTTTCTACATTTATTTCAGGTTTTTCAAGATCAAGAGCCATTAGATAGCCAAACAATAGAAGAACTTCAAAGAGAATAGGCGAGATATTTGCTTCAAGTTAGAAGCAGTTAGTAGATACCTAGATAGCTTATTTTGTAGATTAGTTTGTATATATATATATGTGTATAATGTCACAACTTATATAAGTATATATGTAGATTATGTAAACATAATCTATTGAACTAGAATTCTCATCTATTAATGGAACTGTTCTGGCAAGTTTTCTTATGCAGGGTAATGGTTTATAGATAATTCTTTTGTTATATAAAAAAAACACAAACACAACGCCAGTTAAGGCAAAATCTGATGTTGTATAGGATATACAACGTCGATTATGGCAATAACCGACGTGATATACTTTCAGGCCCTGTACCACGTCGATTTTTGGGCCAAAATCGACGTTGTATACCCTATACAATGTCATTTTTGTCTTAACCGACGTTGTGCTTGTTTCACAACAACTAGGTTCCATTTTCCTCAAACTGGTCTGTGACAGTGGTTCTTGTGCTCAACCGACGTCGTGGGAGAATATTTGATGTCGGGTTTAAAACCGATGTGGTGTTTGAATACTTTCAATATTCAACGTTGGTTGTGGAACCAACGTTTAAGGGGATCCCAGAATCGATATTCTTTTTCTACTAATGCTCATAGAATGACTTAGGAAACTTACCATGTTCAAATCGTCCTTGAGCAAGTCTAGAATCATGGTCATTGCTTTGTCACTCATCCTACACATACATTTTATGTCGTACAACTTCAACATGAAGGAAACTTTGAATACTTTGTACAACCTTCATATAATGGTCCGTTATTGTCCTTTAACAGCGCATCAAAGTTCATTATGCTTTCATCTCACCCCATATTATTTTGCAAATCACCACCTTGATCAAAATCATTGACATCGTGTCCCGCAAACCCAAATGCATCGTTCAACATGTCTTCCATGTCATTTTCATGTTCTATTAAATCTTCAACTACATGTGCAATTGTACCATTCATAGACTCAATTACACTTGGTCCTTCACCATGCAAATACCAAATTTTTTAGTTTTGAGGGAAAGGTCTACATGTTAAGTGTTCATGAAAAATAAGAAGTTAGGTGAAATTGTTGTAGTGATTGTTGTAGTGATAACCAAAGTTAGGTGAAATCTGCAACAAAATAAGAAGAGATTAGACACACGTCAATAAGAACAATTCACACATACAGAGAACAACAATGGAAAATCTGAATATGTACCATTTATAAAACACAAAAAGGTTGTAATACATAGTTGATAATTATATCAATTTGTCAACTACTAAGTGTTGTTGTTTTCACGCGAACAACAGAATGTGAAAGGGCCAAAAGGTTGCACTGATGTTCAATGGAGCTTCTAATAGAAAAATAAACACACACGAATAAGAACGATTAAAGAAAAGGTGTGAAACAAGTAACAAGCACACTGCCATAACCAGGGCAACAACCACATGCCAGAAGGAGCAAACCCTATACACTTTCACCTTATTTACAGACGAAAGCAGCAACAGGATTCACAACAAAAAATAATAATACACATTCTCCAAACAATCAACAAATTCATCAGATCAAAATCCCACTAATTGCACTACAAGAACTAAACTAAAACTAATGATGAGATAATCCACTCACAGAACCTAAACCAAATCACAAAATCCAATTCAGAAACATGTCGTACTATATACTCCAATTGAGTGAAGAGCCTCTGATTCCAATGAAGAAAAGCGTTGAACACGTATTGGAATTAATGAACACAAGATACATGCCCTAAATGAACAAAGAGTTACCTAATAGATGTTCCACGCTCTGCTATTCCCCAAATCGCTCCAATCGGTTAGGGATTTCGGATACAAGCTTGGGAATTTGGGAATGACAATTAGGGTTCAAAAATGGGAACGAAGATTTGGGGACGAAAATGGGATTTACGATTTGTGGAGGGATTCGAGAATGGGAACGAGAATAAAATCAAAAATGGGATGGAACGAAAATAGGAAGAAAAATGGGAACTTTGGAGGAGACGAAAATGGCGAACGAAAATGTGTGAGGGAACCAAAGTGAGACGAAACGTGAAGGAACCAAAGTGAAGACGAAACTGAGTTTAGAGGGAACGAAGGGGTTTCACGTTTGGGTTTGGAGGGAACGAAGGGGTTTTACGTTTGGAGGGAACGAAACATGAGAGGGAATTGTGTTTTCATTTAACATATAAAGGGAATGAAAAATGTACAATCATTAAAGTGGTACCCTTTACAAAGTGACACTTCTAAATGTCATCTTTTGAACTCAAAATGTGGCAATCATTAAAGTGTCAAATTATACAACATAATATGACACTTTTTTTTTAAACTGCCATACTACAACCGCCACCACATACACGATTTTTTGTAGTGATACTTAATTGCGTTCAAACTTTGCTAAGATGTGTTATACCTATATTTTATGATGTTGATCCTTCGATTGTGAGCAAACAAAGTGGATGCTATGAAAAGCATTTGTAGAACACGAAAAGAGATTCAGAGAAGAGGGAGAGAAGATGGAGGAAACTCAGAGATGGAGAGAAGTTCTCACAAAAGTGGGCAAAATCTCTAGTTGGGATATCCGAAATAAGTGAGCGATCCTCTCTCTTTTCAAGATTTATCATAATTATATATTTATTATGCAGTGAGTTATATACCCGTCACTTTATTTAATCCTTTCTAAGTCCTGTTGTTTTATGAAATTCATTATCCCTTTCTATAGTAGAGTTCAGGATATGTTAGGAATTTAGAAAATGTTGAAAAGACTGGTTGAAGTTCTTACGATGATATCGAGGGTTAGGAAAGGTTAGACAATGATATGATAACTATGAGCAAAAATGAACAAAGAATATGATAACATGGAAGAAGGTTTTTCTTGATTGTCCTTTTTTTTTTTGTTTAAAATAGCTCACTTAATATAGAATCCTAGGGAACTAAAAATAGAAATTATTCTAAATAAATAGATTTGATATTCTCTGATATTCTACTGATATTCCCTTGATTATCTCTGATATTCTTACTGATATTCTCTAATATTCTAACACTCCTCCTCAATGTGAGCAATGGGATCACCAATGCTTAGCTTGCCGAGGACACGGGTAAATGCTCTGCCTGTAACAACTTTAGTGAGAATGTCTGCCAACTAGTCTTCTGACCTTACAAATGAAAGCTCAATACTGCTATCCTCAATCTTCTCTTTGATAAAGTGTTTGTCCACTTCAACGTGCTTGGTTCTATCATGTTGTACAGGATTCTCTGAGATATTGATTGTTGACTTGTTATCACACTTTAACTTTCTTGGTAGTTGTGGTGGAAAACCAATGAGTTATCAACTTTTCAATCCATAAGAATTCAGTTATACCTTTGGCAATTTTCTGAAATTCAGCCTCAGCACTTGAAAGAGTAACCACTTTCTACTTCTTACTCCTCCATGTCACCATGTTACCTCCTGCAAGAGTAAAATAATCCAATGTAGATCTCCTGTCATTTGGATTACCATCCCAATCAGCATCAACATCAGCTTTGTTAATATTCTCACAATACTAAATGGATTTGATGAAGCCATACAAGACAAGTTCAGCTAAGCAATGGCAGCAAGCAAGCAATTGGATTTTGGTCTTGATTTGGTGTGAGTGTGTTCGAGATTGATTGGCAA
>Ga0209700_104493_pt1 | contig 25064 bp, 26 predicted proteins | sample SiratroredBW_FD_187528 | JGI IMG/M metagenome (GOLD analysis project Ga0209700, IMG submission 187528) | Root nodule microbial communities of legume samples collected from California, USA - Siratro red BW (SPAdes) (version 2) | ecosystem: Host-associated > Plants > Roots > Nodule | place: USA...
CAATTACTAATTCTTTCATCTGTTGTTCCATCTCGTTAATTCTAACTTGAAGATCGCGCAGCCTCCTCAATGCCTCTTGTTTTTCCCTCTTGATGGTTTCAAATAAGTTCTTCCACTGGCGCTCTGCAGATGAAGCTATGTCACGCTCTTGGGCCTCATTGTCAACTCTGTGTTAGCGGCTGCTAGGTCTTGCTTGATTCTGAATGTGTAATCTCTTTCTGCCTTCTGCTTTCTCATCAGCTCTGCATGGGCTTTTGTCGTTTCTTCATAGTCCTTCTTCAGGTCCACATAGTCATGGCTGAGGCTTTGGAAGTCACTAGCCGCTTTGGCATTCACTCTTTTCAATCTTTCAATCTCTTCTTTCAATCGTTTGACCTCTTCTGACTCAACATTTGCCATTTGTTCTTTATTTTTTGAGCCAGGGACATCTAAATTGAAAGGAAGTTTGACTTCTTTTATCCTCTCTGCGACCCATTGACGGTAAGGAACTTCTCTGTCCGTGGCCCATGGTCTGGAGTCACTATCCATGTAAACCACATTCTCCCAGGTACTTCTAACCTGTCGCAGGACTTCAGTAGCATTGCCATCCCCATAATGAAATAACAAAGCAGTCAGAGAAGCAGGCGATGGGGCCCCTTTTATCGGATATCCGAATTGTCGCTGGGCCAGCACCGGGTTGTAGTTAATGCAACATTTAGTACCCACGAGTGGCACATTCGGATACTTTACACAAGAGTAAATAAGGTGTGACCTTGACTGCCATGAAGGTTGCCACTGGATCTTTGTTTCATCTAGACCAGCAAAGTATTTCTTCCATTCATCTCCCCCTCTCGGTTCAGGCCCCTCGATTCAATGCCAACTTAACTGGACATCTGAAACCAACTGCTCTCTCCCCAATGCGGGAAACCAACCACACATAAAGAGCTGCCGAATAGCATGCCATTTTCCTCTTTCTTCTTTCATGGCATAAATCGAGTGCTGCATAGGTGTCAGCCAGTATTGCAGAGACAGGATTCTCGGCTCGGGTCTTCACAGCAACGAATACACCCATTGCGTCATAATCCACAAGATCTTCTTGGTTAGGAAACACCAAAACACCATAAACAACCAAGGCGAGGACGACTATGAACGTTTCCCAATCTTTCTTGTCAGCTAGTTGACGCAGATAAGTCTCCCAATACTTCTGTGGGAACCCTTTCACGCCTCTTCTAGTGACAAGTCTACTCTCCAATTCTCTTGGGTGCACTTTTGTAATCCCGGCTAATGTGGGGATTGAAACGTGTTGCTTGAGGTGCTTATAGGGGACTCCTCCTTCTAACGGCAAGTCGAGAATCTGCTCATACTCTTCTAATGTTAACACCAGTTGGAAGTCTCGAAAGGTGAAACATCTCATCTGTGGGTCGTAGTGTTGCGCTAGAGCAGTGACAGCAGGTATATGAACTTTTACTTATAACAATCCCAATACATTCCCATATCTCTTTCTGAAAGTTCCCTTTTGGATCGATCCGAGCCTTTGTCCCAACTCTCTGAGGCCGGTCAGATTGTTTTCCAATACTCGAATATACAACTTCTTCTTTAAGTTTGACGATTCAGGATCTCTCTCAATCTCAGACTCCATGTTTGACTCCATGATGATATGCACACAATTTTATAATTTTACTGCTTAAGAAAAGAAAGAAAATGAGCTAAATGAGACAATATGAAATGCATGAAATGCATTGGTGGAGAAAAACATGAGTTATGATCATTTTATGAATATAAAATATGCAATACACATGTTACAACGACAAACAAAATCGGCGGAAGGTTGGAGCGCATGAACATCTCCCTTAATGCCCTAAACAAGGTTCGATATATCGGTGCTTAAGATCTATGCCAGTAAATGTATACTCACATGGGTTCGCTCCAAATCCCTAAAGGTATAAGGCCACTAGAGCTATGGCTCACTTCACCACATTACTCTTAGCAGCTGGTAAACAACTTGCTTTTGAGCATGTAAGCAAAGTAAACAAACTCTAGTTGGGGTTCTCGCAAAAACTGAGAAAGGAAGTACATCCTGTCAGTATTGCTACACAACCCCTATCTATCTCTAAGTTCACTCAGGCCCGGGTATAGGGCTCCACTCATATGATGTTCAAAAGTAAAGATGTGTGTGTGAAGGGAGAAAATGCACCCAACCCCCCACCTGCAAAACAACCAGAAAAGTTCCTAGGCAGATATATAGTAGATATGGCATGTCAGCTAACCTAAGGTTCAATTATTCCAGGAATGATAAAACAACAATCATATATACAAAAGAGCAAAGCAAAAGATAAACATCTAAAAAAAAACACAGTATTCAATTAAAGTTGGCCTGACTCTCAGAGAAACTCCCCAGTGGAGTCGCCATCTGTCGCGACCTAAATCACGACGGGGACGGCGATCCGAAAAAATTAATGAATTTTAAAAAAATAGAGTCGCCACCAATAGCTTTTCAGGGAAAACTATGGAAAACCCGAAAAGAAATGATAAGGCGGGTCTGCGAAAACCGGACCGCAGGTCCGGGAGTCGGTTACGTGTGAGGAAGGTGTTAGCACCCCCCCCACAACGTCCGTCCTGGGACGGTACCTTTTAATTAAATAAGTAAAACGAGTGTATTTTCTTTAAGATGTTTATTTTCCACAAAAATGAAAATAAAGGCAAACAAAATTTTTTATTTTAGAAAGGGCCCGACAAGGTTTAACCTCGCACCTACGTATCTCTATCGGGTAGAGAATCAGGGTTACGTAGTTCTTTGGTAGAAAATTATTTGATTGTTGTTGATATTTTTAATTTTGGAAAGTTTTATATACGTTTTTTATTTGGTGAAAATTTGGTGTTTTCGAAAGTTAAACCACATCTTGAATATCGCTTGACGCGTATGGCCTTTTGACATTCCAAATGAGATTAAAATATTTTTCGAATCAAGTCCCGCATAACGCGAATGGTTATTTAGGAGCTTAATCGAATTAAAACATTCCCTCGTAAATGTGAGAAATAAACTCTTTTTTTTTAAGAAATAAAGAAATAATTCAATATCAAAATCTCAAGAGAGTTTTATTTTAAGTAAAAGATTGAAATAATAAAATCAGGGGGTAAAATTGGAATTTAGGGGGGGGGTCACAGGTGTAAGCAGAAATTTGGGGGGTGCGGCCAGCAGCCCCATTGATCGGAGATTGGGCCAAAGGTATTTTAGGAAATTCAGGAGGGGTAGGTGCGCAACTTGCTAAAACTGGGAGGTGCAGGAAGCAACCCGTTAATCAGGAGCCCAGTTATGACTAGGGGGCATTTTGGGTATGTGCAAAGTGGGAGGTGCATACGCTAACATGAGGGGTGCAAGAAGCAATTTTTTGGACCAGGAAATCACTCACAGCTAAGGGTATTTCGGGTATGAACAAACTGGGGGTGCAGAGACAACACTGGGGTGCAGAGAGCACCCCCACTGACGGTGACAGTGATAGGCATTTGAATCTATTTTTGGGAGAATGCAACAACAAAATCAAGGTGACCTAGTCGGTTTATGGAGGTTTATGAGGTGTGTGACTCGGTTTATGGAGTGCAGTGGAGGTAAAGGAGGTAAAGGAGGCTACGTGCATGTGGTTTTCATTGAATGTAAGGGTTGGTAGAAGGTTATTGGTGACATAGTGTTCATTGAATATAAGGGGTGGTAGAAGGTTATTGGTGACATAGTGACGTTTAAATGCTTGAGGCTAAGAATACAGAAGAACATGCGTAATGGTATAATGTAAGGCAAACACACACACCACAACACACAATATCAGTATTTACCAACAACTAAAATCCAGAATCATACCTTTCGCCAAATTTTTTTTCTCTGGTTTGTGACTTTTCACTCTAGTAAGATTAGGAGTCGATCCCAGCACTCCTCTGTTTCTTCCTCCTCCCCCTATGCCTGTGCTGAGTATTTCTGTCTTTAATGCTCTCTTCACGAGGAGGTGAATCCGAATATGAGTGTGTGTCCAGCATGTCCTTTGCTTAGTATATGATGAGGAAAAAGATCCCTAAAATGGGACAAAGAGGATGAGCCAGAAAAAACCAAACGTTGGGGAGCAGGGGCTTCCTATTTTTGTTTTTTTGTTAACTGCAGGGAGACCAGGCAGCTTTTTTCAGAGACTGTGCAGGAGGCATTGCAGCTCCTGATTTTGGTGCAGAGGGTGGTGGAGCAGAGATGTTGGTGCTGCCAGAGATCCTGTCGCGTGTACCAATGTTTCTTCTCTTTTTTACAGAATCAGGAAGAGGTGCTGGGGTGTGTGAGGGCAAGAAGCTAGCCCAAACGGCCCACGGTGGCAGAGGGGATGCAAAGGGTGTATTGAGAAGTGATGCTGTAGAACTAACTTAGACGCCCAATAGGTACAAACGGGAAAATGCGAGGCACAAGGAGTAAATTCCATTCTTACTTTCTTTTCTCTCTTTTTTTTTCTTAAATGAAATCAAAACAAAACCTATGTATATATTTTTTTAAAAAAGTGATAAATAAAATCAATGGAATAAAATAAAGATATATGTTTTTGTATTTTTTTTTAAATGAAATCAAAACAAAACCTATGTATATATTTTTTTTAAAAAGTGATAAATAAAATCAATGGAATAAAATAAAGATATATGTTTTTGTATTTTTTTTTAAATAAGGGAAAAATAAACAATAAAGTTAGCAATTTTTTTATATTTTTCTTAATTGATAAAAAACACATTTTTATTTAAAATATTGAAAATAAAATGACAAAAAAAAACATTTTTTTTAACAAAATTCAAGTTTGATTAAATAATTCTTTCTTTTTTAATTTTCTTTGAAAATTAATTAAAAATATATTTTTTGAAATGGATTTATTTATCCGGACGAAATTGGGTGTTGACAAATGTAAATAGAAGTGACAAGAAGGACAATTAAGGCTTAAAAACAGAAGTGCAACACTCAAAAGATGATTTACGAATGGCTCTAGAGTAGATGAAAAATAGAAAATAAAACTAGATTTTCACTTCTCTTGTAGTAGCAGACGCGTGATATGGTACTCTGTATAGTTTTCCTTTGCTTATGAAATTTTAACCAAAAATTCACAACACAATAAGGATCCACAAAAAATTTCAGGTCAAACAGAGCACTATATCGTTCTAGATAAATAAAAAACAGAAAGCGTTTTTAGGTCTAGTGCAACAGTTCTTACCTCATGTGTTAGGTTTCTGGCAACGCCGATTCACAAATTTATTGAGTCAAAACCATAGTGAATTAAATCACCAAATTTTAACCTCACACTCAAACATCTCAAGCTATGTTCAATCAAAATTTTTGGTCTATACGGTAACGAAACGGTTCCCAGTAAATCAAATGCAGAGGTGATTTTTACACTATCATCAATTTTTGACTAGCAATGAGCATTCAACTTTTACAATTTCTTATTTTTTACAGATTGAATTAGAATGCGCCTTTTTCACAGTATTGTTACAACATCTCAAGGTAGCCTCATACAAAATTTCATGCACAAATACGAAGTATTCCGTTCCCAATAAATTTCTCTAGTTTCAGTAACCTTCATCAAACAACAACAGTTCTGGAAAATGAAACCTATGGATTCCAATGGATTTAGAACAAACTTCAAGACATTTGGAATTAGAATAGAATATAAGAAACTCACTAATGATCTAATAGTGAATTAAAGAACTCAAGATTGAAAACAAAAATGCAAGCAAAGCACAACACCTTTCATCGACATTTCTTTCATACACATTTTAACAAAAACTTAGTCTACATGTTTCAACCTAAGGAGTTTATGACATATTTGATGTACATTTGACTTTGACATATACTTTGGATCATAAAACTTTTGACCCATTAAAATCAAAGCAAACTCAAACAAAATAAAGGACAACTTGCGGCACACACAAGAACACCTAAAACCATGTGTTTTTCGACAACTCAAGGAGATTGATGTATTTTGAACCGTTTAAATTCAAGTAGACTACTTTCAATTGGTGGAAAAATTTCAAAATATGTAAAAATTGTTGGAAACAAAGTAAGGAGGAATCAGGAATTTATCTCTTAAAGAACTTATGCTCTTGATACCAAATGATAGAGGTGCTCCTAGGCGCTCTTTAGCTTCTTGATGCATGTAGGAAAGAATAAGCCACTTTGCACCAAATAAAATCATGGATGGTCCTCCTCAAGGGTGACAGAAGCAATGGAAAATGGAAGAAGAACCGTGGAGGTGGAGGAACAAGGATGAAGCTACGGTACAAGCTTCAAGTAAAGGTGAAATAGGTGATGCAAGCCTTGAAGGATGTTAGGCCAACCTTTAAGAGAGATTCTCTAGCTTCTAGGAGAAGAAACTCAATAGGAAACTTGATATTGTGCAGAAAATTCAGCAGCATTTCATTATGGAAAATCAAGCTTACAAGAGAGGTCTCTACACCTCATCCTCCCTGATCCCATCCCTCATCATGTAAAGCTCTATCTTTTGTCTATACTCCTCTATGCTCATGTTTCTCTAGTTAAGCCTATGGATTTTATCCATTAGTTCCCAATGGTAGTCAGAAGGTATATGTCTTCTCCTAAGAGCACTCTTCACGTCATTCCAATACTCTATGGCTGGCTCATGGTGAAGACGTCTATCTCTTACTAGGGTTGTCCACCAATGCATGGCATGTCCTTGAAAGCTAAGGGTAGCTAGAGGCACCTTCCTCTCTTCACTTACATGGTAGCACTCGAATAATTGTTCAACCTTCATTTCCCAATCCAAAAAGGTATCTACATCATCCCTCCCATGAAAGTGGGCAAGTTCACCCTACCTTCTTTGGCTTTTCTATCTCTCTTATGGTGGGTATGAGGATCGGGCTGATAATAATCTCCCATTCTCAAGTTGTTTCTCTCTACTTTTCCCTCCTCACTCTTAGAATGATAACTTTTTGAAGAACATGTTTTTTATTTAGACTTGTGATCCTTCTTCCTTAAGCTCTTTAATTCCTCCTTCCATATGGCAAATTGTACATTAGTGTTAATTTTTATAGAACGAAGTTCATTTTCTCACATCTGAAGTATTTTCACTGGACTCATTGCCGATGTGGTGGAGAGAATGTCTAGCATCTTAAGTTTTGTGAAGTAGTTTTCTCAAAGTAAACAAACAAGTTTAGCACACCAGGGGTTCTCCCAAGAAAGTGAGGTGCGTCACTAGGACAACTTAAGTACCAAGGCTTTTCTCGCTTGAGCCTGACCCAATGCACTTCCCATGTCGTTCTTACAGTGAATGTTACTAAGTCACAAAAAAAGGCGAATCAATATTAGTAAAGTAAAAGAATACTAGTCGAGTTTAATTTCTGAAAGTAAAATAGAAAATGTAAAGGAAAGTAAAAACAAAGCTTGAGAATTTTAAACTAGATGGTTCCTAATGATGAAGCTCTTTGGCACCTAAGACCATAGAGACCCATTCACAGTCTATTTACGATTAGTTAACCAACTAATGAAAATATTCTTGCAATTACAACTCAAAGTAATACAATGAAAATTTGTTGAAAATTAAAGTTCTATGCTATGCACTCCAATTCTTTGTAGAGTTGCCTCACAAGTGTATCACTCCCACTTTGATCACACTGTCACTAAAATATCCAGCAGGAAAATCGTGTATTTTGTTTGTGAATTCTCCTTCAATGTTGGTCTCAAATCAAATCTTGATGTATTGGACACCAACTCAACACAATTACATCATCAATATACTAGCTCATCTAGAAGTTACAAAAATACAAAGCAATAAAGGACAATTTGAAAAGCACAACTCAAATAGCTTTTTAATGGACAAACTCAAAGTGTGAAAATGAAAGTGACAACCAAGAAAATAAGGCACAGAAACGCAAGCAAGGAACACAAAAGAATATCAAAAGAATGACTCTAGAGTATATGAAAAACAAAAAACAAAACTAGAGTTTTCAATTTTGGCAATAGTGTATGGCTGATTTATTGTGACCAATGTAAAACATCCTTTCTAATGAAACTTTTACCACCAATTTACAACACGTTACAAAACGTCCACGCAAAATTTTAGGTCAAACTAAGCGTTGAGTCGATCTAGATAAATCCAAAACAGCAAGGGTTTTAGGTCTAGTGCTAAATTTATTGCATTTGATCCATAAAGAATTAGGTCACCAAATGTTAACCACACACTCCCATCACTTTAAGATTTGGTCACACAAATTTTGAGGTCAATGCGGTCATTGAATTAATTGCAATATATCAATTACACATGCTAATTTTTCACTATCGTCACAATTCTGTCAATAACTAGCATTCAACTTTTGAACATTTGTCATTTTTGATACACTTTGAACTAGAATGCACCTTTTTAATAGTGTTTCATATACATCATAATTCAGTCATGTAAAAAATTTCACTTCAATTCATGCATATACTATTTTCAATAAATTTTCCAAACGAGTGCAGTTTACAAAACAACTTCAGAAAATTGATATGTATAGGAATCCAATGAATTTGAACATAACATCAAGACATAATGGAAACCTAACTCTAAGGAACTTGTTAATGATCTAATAACAAGCTAAAGATCTCAAAAATATAAATGGAATAGCACACAAAGGTTCACACAGGGGCAGTTTATTCAATATAATTTGTCAAACACATAATAGACATAGTATAAGCATTTTCACAAACACCTTGTGAACAAGTTTCTGAACATGGAGTTTATGACATATTTCGAAGCACGTGACTTAGAACATGACAAGAACAGATTACGAACTTGAAAATACCTAAAATAAGAAGATTCAATCGATTAAAATTGAAGAAAACTCAATTAAAAAACAAAAATAGTTTTAGCACACAACAAGAACACCTAAACACTTGATTCTTGGATGGTTTAATGTTATTGGAACCATTTAAACTCAAGAACACAACATTTAATCAGTATGAAACACTCAGGACATGTAAAAATAGTGGTAAACAACTAAAGAAAAGTGAAACAGATCAATAACTCATCTCTTGAAGACCTAAGTTCATGATACCAAATGATAGAAGGCTCCTTCATATGTTTTGCTTCTTGAGGTTTCTACAAGTTGATGTAGCATAGAAGAGAAGCTTGGTACCAAATCAAATGGAAGAAAGGAGCTCTTATTGGAAGCGGAAGCAAGAACAAGCAAAAGAAATTGTAGAGAAGTGGAGGCAATGTAAAAGCTACAGTAGTAGCATCTAGGAAACGGATATGAACTACTTGATGCAAGGGAACTTGGAGGAGGTTGGACCAACCTTCACGGATCTAGTTGATAAAATTTTTCAAAGTGCTGAAAAAGAAATTCAGTTAATTGTTTTTGTATTTTAGCTAACTGTTTTCACTAGTTGCACACATTTATTGCATTATAGCTTGTTGTTTGCATATATTGCTTGGTGATCATTGTACATGAAAAATAATCATTCATTCTCTCTTGATTTTTTAAAAATAATTAAAAGTTTAATTAACCCCCTCTCGAACTTTGGCCAACATATTTTTCAACACTAAATTCCCAGGGCTTAGTTTAGAGTATATAAATGGTGTTGACTCTTTTTTAGATTGTTCTTACATTAGAGGAAAATCTCAGGGACTTGAGATTTTATGTCCCTGCACCAAATGTAGAAACTGTATTTGGGCAACAAGAAATGTGGTGTATGAACATTTAATGGTCAAGGGCTTTGTAAAAGGCTATCGTATTTGGATTCACCATGGAGAAGAAATACCTTGTCGTACTAATAGAAGTGATGTTGAAATGACAAATTTAGAAATGATATTGATGGATTATTGTATGAGACATTTAGAAATGTGGTAGAAGCAGAAAGAATCAAAGAGGGTCCTAACAATGAGGCTAGAAAGTTCTATAATTTGATTAATGATGCAAATCAAGAACTGTACCCTGGATGTGAAATCTTCTCCACATTATCTTTCATTATTCTGTTATATTTATTGAGATATTCCATGGTTGGAGCAATTCATCATTCACTGATCTTTTACAATTGCTAAAAGAGGTAATGCCTAACTTGAATATTCCTGAATCTTTTAACAAAACAAAGGCCATGATCAGTGATTTAGGACTTGATTATAAAAAAAATCATGCATGCCCAAAAGATTGCATGTTATTTTGGAAACAGGATGAGAGTTTGGATGTTTGCAGTATTTGTAAATCTTCACGATGGAAGAAATTTCCTAAAGAAAATTTTGAGGTTAATGAGCCAAAATATTAACACAAAGTACCTACCAAAGTATTGCGACACTTTCCACTGATTCCAAGACTTCAAAGGTTGTTTATGTGTTCAAATACTATTGAGTAAATGAGGTGGCATGAAAAGGAACAATCCAACGATGGGAAAAAGAGACATCCCGTTGATGGTGAAGCTTGAAAGAGTTTTGATAGTCTTCATTTGGATTTTTCAGTTGACTACCGCGACGTAAGACCTGGTTTGGCAAGTGATGACTTTAATCCATTTAGGACCATGAGCACATCACGTACCACATGGCCTATCATGATGGTTGTGTACAGCTTTCTACGTGGTTGTGCATGAAACTTGAATATACAATGTTGTCCTTACTGATTGTTGGGCCACAATCACAAGGAAATTATATTGATGTTTACCTTCAACCGCTGATTCAAGAGCTAAAAGATTCGTGGGAGTTTGGAGTGGAGATATATGATGCTTTAAAAAATGAAACATTTCAAATGTGTGCAGCTATTTTATGGACTATTAGTGACTACCCCGGGTATGCTATGTTGTCAGGTTGGAGCACAAAAGGAAGATTAGCTTGTGCATATTATAATTATGACACTAATTCATACTACTTTAATCATAGCAATAAAATGTGCTATATGGCCATCACATATTTTTACCAATGAGCAATCCTTGGAGATCTAATAAAAAATCATTTAATGGGGAAAAAGAACTTAGGTCAATACCACAAATGTTAAAAGAATCATAAATCCTAAGAATATTAAAAGATTTCATAAATGTTTTTGGAAAGAATGTAAAACGACAAGTGATGGTCTATGGAAAAATAGATCAATCTTTTTTGAGTTGCCCTATTGGGTGACAAATAAATTACGTCACAATTTCAATGTTCATGAACATTGAGAAAAACAATTGTGATAGTATTGTTGGCACACTTTTGGACATTCAAGGGAAGACAAAAGATCATGTCAATGCTCGTTATGCTTTGCAAAGTATGTGAATAAGAAAAGATATTCATCAAATTGGTAAAGGCCGGGTAGAGTTTTAGCATCTTGTTTTTCACTAAATGCTTATTAAAAAACTACCTTTTGTGTTGTTTTTAAGGATGCAAAAGTTACCAGATGGAAGTGCATCAAATATTTCAAAGTGTGTTCATGTTACTAACAAGAAAATAAGTGTTTATAAGAGTCATGATGCACATTTCATGTTACATTACGTACTACCTGCGGCAACAAGAAGCATTATGCCTCATGAAGTGGTTGACCCTCTAATTAGATTTTTGGGTTATTCTTTCGCTTGATATGTCAAAAGGTTATACAGTTGGAAGATATGGATTACTTGGAAGAAGAAATAGTACAAATACTTTATCAACTAGAGATGATTTTTCCTCCTAGTTTTTTTTTATTTATTTATAATGATTCACTTACCTATTCATTTGCCAAATGAAGTGAGGATAGGGAGGCCAGTTTAATTTGGATGGATGTATCCCATTGAAAGATATTTTTGCAGATTGAAAAGTTATGTTCGTAATAAAGCATATCCATAAGGTTCTATTGTTGAAGGGTACTTGGCAGAAGAAGCTTTTACTTTTTGCTCAAGATATTTGCATGCCGGGGTAGAAACAATATTCAAAAAGAAGGTCAAAATTACGATAACAATGATTTATCTGAAGCAGACGCAATTGATTATTTTCCAAATCTTTGTCGCCCTATAGAGGGAAAAAGTAATGGTAAACCATTTTCTATAGAATTGACAATGAAAGCCCAAGTTCATCGATACCTCTTATTCAATTGTGATGAAATCACCATATACATTATGTATGATAATTCTTTACTATCCTTTTATAGTTTACTATGAATGTAAGTTTGTTATATAGTTTTAACCAATAATATAACATTATTTTTGTAGAGAGTTTGATGAGAGTGTTAATAGGCCAAATAAAACAGTGAAATAGGGAAGGGCCAAAACACTTAGTCAAGATTTTAGTGAATGGATTAAAACTTGAGCCTTGAAAGATGATGTGCCATCTCAAATTATTAATGCATACCTATTTCATACTATGAAGCGGGATGGCAAACACAAAACTCAAAATTCTGGTGTAACAACTATTTCATGGACTTCAAAGGATGAAATCAAAACTCATGATCCCATAACGTATTATGGTGCAATTGAAGATATATTTGAGTTAGATTTGTTAGCACAAAGAGATGCTATATGATTTGATGAAACCAACAAAAGAATGAAGTCTTCAATGGATCATAGCTAGTAACGTGGATTGTATGAAGACTCATTGAGGTTGTTGGAGTTTTGGTCCTAGACTTAGGCTGTGTGTGTGTGAGAGAGTTTAGTTTTGGATTAAAATCATAAGTTGCATGATACATAAATCAAAGTAACCTCCAAAATTGATTTTGCTTAAACAAATAATTAAAAGGTTTTAAATAAGGATTAATTCATATTTTGAAAAACTATTTCATAAAGGATTTCAGTAAACTGTTTTCAGACTTTGAACTTGATGAATTTTCTTCTAAGTCATAGAAAATTCAATTGATTGAACGTTCGATACAATCAATTGAAATTTTGAAAGGATCAATAACCAGATTTCTTATGTAAAGGGCAAGCACGTGATTTCAAAGTAACTAAGACACTTAAGCGTATACTTGAGAATTTTTCGAAGAGAGAAAACTTGCGAACACCTGTGTCAATTGATTTTCATCAAGAACAACATCAAGAATATTGATCTTGGACCCTTGCTTTGAGTTTGAATTCGTGAAATTGTGATTTTGATCCAGAGCTAAGTGTTCTACTCTGATCCTAATTCAATTTGCAATCTGTTGAGTAGAATTACAGTTGTAATTGTTCCATTATTGATTTTCTTTGTATTGTGAATGTGTTATTACAATTTACATTGGGTTTGTAATTGTAATTCGTCTATTGCAATAGGTTCTACATTGTTTAGACAACTATTGTAGGGTACAATAGGTTGTTTACTGTTGGGAGCAGTGGTTTCTTGCAGGTTGCAAGTGGTTTTGTACTGTGTAAACTGATCTTTGAGATCTTTGTTAGTGGAAATCTTTGCTGGTTGTCAAAGGAATGGACGTAGCCCTGGAGGAAGGGAGAACCAGTATAAAATCTTGTGTTCTTGATCTCTCTTTCTCTCTTCTTGAATGTTTATCAAATTTTTCTGTTGCTCACACAATTAATTGTTCTTCACATGTAATTGATTGTTTGTTCTTCTGATGTTCTTCTGTGTTTTTCTGGAACTGTTTTATCATCTGAACAATTGATTGAATCACTTCCTGATAGTATAGGAGTGCTTAAAGTTTTCTGATATCATTATTTAATAGATTGAAATTCTGGAAATCTGCTTCTTGAATTAGTTTTTTTATTTCTTGATCTTTTTATTAAATTGAATAGTCTTATTGTGTGATTGATCTAGAGTTTATTGCAAATATTGTTTATCTGGTTATTTCTATGTAATTCTGGAACACATTTCTTAATCAACTAATTGCTTCCGCTTTTGTTTCTATTATTTTTTACTGGTTGACTAATTGGTGTTCTTATTAACTTCTTAATCAATTATTTCTGGATGTGATTTTTTTTTTGAACTATTTGATTGAGTGTATAGTATTCAGTTGAAAGTTTCGGTGATTCCAGTTAACTGTTGTTTGCTATTTTCAGTTCTGTGAATTATTTCAATTAATTGAATCTGATATGGAATCTATTGAACTTTTTCTGAGCACTTCTTAATATCAATTTTCAATAGATTTAATAAAGAATTTTCATCCTACATTTTATAAACATCAGCTTTGGGAAAAGTTTTTGAAAGTTCAATTCACCCCCCCTTTTCAACTCAGCCTAAAGTTGTTTTACAAGATTATTATGGTCATTTCAAGTTTGTGATGTTCAAATGTGATTGGTTTGATCCTTTTGTGTTGTCTTTTCAAGCCCAACAATGTTTTTACATCAAAAACCTTAAGATACAAATAGACAATATGATTTGAAAAAGGTTCCAAGAGATTTATTTAACATAGGTGACCAATGTGACCAGTAAAATGCTACAAATACTGATGGGGAACTGAATTGGATTGGAAATGACATGCCGATCACAATATTTCAGAAATCTTCCACTGTAGTTGAAGAAGATATATTTCCTAAAGATGATATTGATGAAACTTTGTTTGACTTCATGGACTAAAAACAGGTAGTTTATATATCTAGATTGTGAAACATGTAAGTTATGATTGTTTGTGTCTACGTAATCTTAAAATACTAATTGATTGTAATATTCTTTTTTCCACTTCCTTAAACTACTTTGTTACTGATTTTATAACTCTATGAAATTAAGGTAAGTCAACACTCAATGACAATTTATTTATTTTTTTCTTTTTGTTTTTTCAGATAATTAGAAAGGAACTAAGGTCAAAAAAGAAAATAAATTCTCAAGAAGGAAAGGGTGTAGTGAATGTTGAGTATTTGGATGTACCAAAAGTTAGATCAAGTAAGGAATTCCTTAAGAGGCTTAGTGTGAAGCGTGAAAAAGGGATTGAGGGAACTAAGAATCTTGTAGCTATTCCTGGTGGACAGTTTAAATTGACCAATTTTGAAGTGGGATGCCAGAATAAGAAGATTGTTACTTCTAGTGTGGAGCAATGTATAATTGAAGATTTGGAAGGTAAAAACAATGAACAATGTATAAGTAAAATGACAACACTACAAGTAATCAATGAGTCAAGAGCAAGGATACTAGCTATTTCAAAATCTTTGGCATATTTTTGTGTCAAAAAGCAAGGAAAAAGGCGAAACAAGAAGTAAAAAAAGGGAAACAACAAGAAACAAAAGGGAAACAACAAGAGAAAAAAGGTCAACAACAAGAAACATAAGTGAAGTAGTAAGAAAAAGAAGTGAAATAGCAAGGAAAAAAAGGGAAACAACAACAAACAGAAGTGAAACAACAAGAAATAAAAAAATGTAACAGAAGTGAAATCAAACATTGAAAGCATTGAAGTTGTGCTACTTGAAGTTAGTTGTTCAATTGCCAAAGAACAACTACAAAATAAGTAAATTCTAGCACAAGTGAATACTAAGATGACTGAAAAAAATAAATCTACCAAGAGGCCAGCATTGGAACTTGATAAGTCAAAGACAAATGACAAAAAGAATAAGACTTTGATTGATGATTACGGGATAATGTCTGTTCAACAAGCTACTGCGAAGAAGAAATAACCATCCACATTATGTGCTTCAATGTTGATTGTGGACTTTCTTAATAAAAAAGGAGAAAAATGTAAAGAAGTCATTGAAGAAGAAAATGAACTGGAACAAACAGAACAAAGTTTGAATGAAGAAGTACAAGAAGACCACAATTTGAATGAAGAAGAAAAACCAAGAAATAACTGGTGAAGAAGGTATTTATATGATTTACTTCTAATGTTAATATGTATACTTGCTGGTCTGGAACAATGCTTCTGCTTTGTGTATGTTCAATTCTATTTTTGATTCCAATCTTAATACAGATAGTAATACACTTTTGATCTTGAAATAGCCACAAGTAACAAAAGAACTTGGGGATCGACTCATTGCATACATATTCATTCAATAGATATTACATATCGCCCAGAAATTATATTTGACAATGATGGAGAGCCAATTGGTCCCAGTGACAAAGTGGTATCTGATCTCAATTATTTTATGGGGACTATAGCTAGGAATGCATAATTTTGTCAATTGATTTATACGAACTTCAAGGCGTTAGTAAAAGATTTTAAGGAACACATATGGAACTATGTCCTAGTATTTGAATAATTTTTTTGCCTAAGGGTTTAAATTTTCTAACATATTAATGAGTTGCGTTTTTGTTTAAGAAAAAATCATCATCCCGAGAAAAGGAGAGAGCAGTATTTACTCGCAAAAATGATGTATGGAGGTGATACAAATTGTATATCAAGAGACTGCATTTTCAAAAATATACCACTATGAAGGAATGAATGAAACATCACCCACAGGGCATTCCTGAACATCATTTCAAGCAGATGATTACATACTGGGAAAGCAACTCAATCTAGGTATGATATTCTTGTTTCTGCTGCCATTATGTTAAACTTCATTAAGAATTTTGACTAAAACTTATTTATACATTATTGCTTCTACTGCCATTATGTTGATAGCATATTTTTGTTGTCTAACAAAGCATTAGTGAAAAAATGCAATTAACGGAGTAAGAAAATGTATATGCACATAATGGGACCAGTAAACTTTGCTAGAGTTAGAGTTGAACTGGTATTTACTGATTCCTTCTCTTTCATGTTATACATTGTGCAAAATATATATGAATTGATATGTGTTAATATATGCTATCAATTATTAAATTCAAATATAATGTTGGGAAAAAGGCTGGAAAAAAAGTTAGTAGAGTAGAAATGTTCATAAAAACTCATCAAGGTCATCCTAATCGAAAAGGAAAACTAGTGGATGATGAAACACATGATGCTACTGTAAGTTTACTTCAATGCAAGCAATATGACTCAAGTGTTATTTTTAATTGTTAAATCTGATATATCTATATGTATTTAAGTCTATGCTTGAAAGTTCAATGAAAAACTCACCAAATGAGACCGTGGAAAACACATTTGAATCAGTGTTTGGAAAAAAAAAGCATGGCCAAGTTCGTTGTTACGAAAGGACTATGACGCTATCAAGACATAAAATGAATCAAGAAGTTGTTGTTGTCCAAAAAATTGTTGGAGTTCAAATGAATGGCATGGAAAAGAAGATTGAAGGTTTAGAAGCAATGGTTAAAATAAGTAGCAAAACCCTTCTGCGTCTACCCATGTTCCTAATTTTGACTAGGTAACAAATTGATTCAAATCTGATTTACTTCTAAATATGTGACAAAATTGGACTGTGAGATGAACTGGTATTTTTGTTGTTGGCAGACCAAGCATCAAGTTTTTTATAATTTAGTTGCATGAATGAGACAAAAACATAGCACCATACAACTCAATAACTACCATCATATATTCGGGATATGCATGATTTCTAGGCAAACTATAAATTCATCTATGAATGGTGCAATGTAGTATAAGTATCTATTGGCACAGGGCCACTCATCCCTCGGTTTTAAATATTGTGGATAAGACAAATACAACAAAAATTAAATCCAAAGTAGTTACATAAATAGTCTGTTACTCATGATAAAATGGTTTTAAATATTGTGGATAAGACAAATACAACAAAAAATAGATCCAAAGTAGTTACATAAATAGTCTGTTACTCATGATAAAATGTTAGAATTCCTTTGGGCACATATATGAACATATGACTATATAAGAAAAAAGCTGGTGCAACATATATTAATTGCTTATGCCAGATTGACCAATAGAACCATCCAATTTTGTTGGTATTCCATAGTCTCTATTGTTTAGAATTTTCAAAGTTTTGCTTCTTAAAGTTTCATGCATGTTTAATTTCAAGGACAATTTGAAGATGGAGAGGATGACTAAATACATGAATGAATGTTGGTTGTTGAAACTTGTTTTAAGCTTAAGTCAAATGTGTTATGGAGAGTAGGATGAACTGTTGAATTAGAGAGTTGGATGAACTGTTGAATTGGAGAGTTGGATGAACTGGAAGGATGAATTGTTATACTGGAAGATGAATGTAATATATTATTTATTTTGAATTCTAGTTAAGCAAGTATGTATTAACTTTAATATTTTGTGTATCTAAAAAAAAACAATAAGTGGGCACTTTATAGATATTTTTCTTACTATGATGCAGATTTATTTTTCTTTATATAATTATTGATTCAATTATTAATTTTATATTTTTGGTTTCAAAAAATAATTAAAATTTAAAAATATTGAAAATACAATATAATTTGACTACGGGCCTAGACAACAGGTAACAACTGAAAAACAGTCAAATAATAGGTAATAACGTAATAAGCATGGTCTAAACAATACGTAACAACAAAATAGACATGGTTAAATAAAAGGTAAAAGCTAAATAAGCTTTGTCTAAACTATAGATAACAACTAAATAAGTGTATGAGAATAGACAGCAGGTAAATGAATGTGACCTAACAAACAGGAAATAACTAAACAAGGGTAAGAAATAAACAACATTTCAGAAAACGTTGCCTTAGTAAAAGCTTTACATAGAAGTTAGCCAAAATACATTGTCTAATGTAGCATTATAAGCCACGATTACTTGGAAAGTGTCGCTTTAGATAAAAAAAACCTTGCTTTTTGTCTATGGCTACGAAACCGTTACCAAATTGTTGCCTAAGGTTTAAGCCACCGTTTTTTTCTTAGGAAACACATTTTAAGTCGTTGTCGAAAGCCAAAAGTGGTGTAGTGAATTGTAAGGAGAATATACCAATATATACTGAGCAACCGAAACCGATACATGTAATTTTCTAGATGAATAATGCTACACCAGCACTAGACTAAGACGCTCGTAGACTTAACCCATTAAAAATTTGACACTAACTTTTCACATGCACATTCAGCAAAATAGTATCAGCCTCAAGCTGCAGCAACAGCCTCAGGAGTTGCAATAGGCACAACCTTGGGTGTATTAGAACCCGTACTAGCTCCATCAGGAGGTACAGTTTTCGTGTCCCTTATGGTTTCTGAAGATGGTGGAGGTTTGGGCTTCATATGTGGAGGGCGATTATGCTTGAGCTTAAACAATATTTGGCGCATTCTTGAAAGATCGGTTGGCTTCCCTGGTTTTGGACCCTGGATTACAACAATGGAAGGCTTCTTCTCTTTGTCCTTTTTCCCTTTCTTCTCTATTGAAGGCACTTCATGTGGAATTAGTTCACCAATTGCCTTCCAATAGTTTTTGTCAGCTTCAGCATGGAAGTTCTCCTGGCCTGCCAAAAATAGCTGCCATAATACAGTGAGTAATATATTAGCACACAAGCTTAGATGTTCACAAAATAAGTTTCCAAATATAGTTATTGGTTTACACAATGGTACAATTGGTATATTAGGAAAAGAAGAAGGAAAACACCAGATCAGCATGAAAAATGGTACATAGACTTCTCAGGTTTAATACATTACCAACACTCCGAAATATGCTTTACTTTTGCATTTATATTCTAATAGGCTGAAGAACACAATAATATTCCTCTTACACGGAACTATCACTTATTTCTCATTACTAAACATTAAGTTGCTTATGCTATAATTTACACAGTAAATAAATGTTTAAGAAAATTATTCTTCTTCGACTGCAAGGTTTGACTTCAAAATTTTTTCCATTCAGAATGCTCTAGTTCAGTTTACACGGTCAAATTTCAACTTTCACATTAATATGGTTTATCTTTTACACTCCCACTTGAACAATCCTTCGTGGCCCATTCTCTTAAATCAAGACTAAAATTTATTCACTTCCCTTTGTCAAAGTGTACGTTGTCTAATATTGGTAGTGTGCAGAGCTAGAGTAGCCTTTTCAATTATCAAAGTAACCAATTCAATTATCACACTGGTTGTCATCGAAATTTTCGTAGGACTCAATCACAGAAGTCAACTTCAGCTTGATCGAATTTCCGAAGAAAATAAACACCAACAAACAAATATGCAACAAAATTTACCTTCTCTCTTTCCCTGTTAGAAGCCTTGTTGTTCTCAACATTAACCTCACGTTTTCTGTAGAACTCAACTTTGTACTCTTCCGCTTCTTCTATTATCTGCGACCGCATCTCTTTCTCCTTCTTCTCCTTCTCCTCCAATTGAATTGCGTTCTTCCTGCATCATCATCATTGTCATAATCACAACCTCAAAAGCAAAGAAGTAAATAGTGAACTCAACGCTCCTACCTTCGCCACTCTCTCAGAGCAAACCCTTCCTCCGGCGCCATATCTGTTGGAGGCGGCAAGATCAGGCCATCGGAGTTTCCGAAACCTCCGTCCACACCATCTCTGGCATGCACCGGCGAGAACGTGACGAATCCCCCGGAAGCAGAGTAGATCGGCGTCGAAGACGTAGTTTCCGGCGCCGTCTGAGTTGAAAACACGTCATCTCCATCGTCGTGTGACGCCCCGCCGTCGTCATCGTGCATCTGGCCGGAGCTTCCGAAAGATGATGACATGGCAGAATTTATCGGCGATGTTCCGGTTTCGGTCTCCGGCAAGGCGAGGTGGCGTGAGGAATTCAAATAGCGTGTTTTAAGTGTGGAGTGGGTTAGCAGGTGGTGTGGTTGAGCGTATACTGAAGGACGCCGTTTTGACTTCTGTTGGATGACAGGGTTAATTCGGAATAAAAATATTCGGAAAGAAATAATATATTTTTATCATGATTATATTTATTATTTTAATTATTAAATTTATTAATAAAATTATTATTATTATTGTTATTGTTATTATCATCTTTAATAATAATATTATTATTAATATTAATAATATTTATAATAAAAATATTAATAAAATAATATTAATATTATTAATAATATTATAAATATTTAAATATTAAAATTATTAATTATAATGACAATAATATTCTTAATCAAAATATTATAAATATTTTATATAAATATAAATAATTTAAACAAAAATATTATTAATACTAAAAATATTTTCCATATAAATATAAAGCTAATAATAATAATAAAACTAATCATAAATAAATATTATTAATACAAATTAAATATAAATTCAAAACAATTGTAATATAAATATTAATAATACAAATTAAATAATTAATAATATGAACAACAACTTTAATAATATTAATAGTAATCAAAATATTAAAGTTAATAATAACAATAATAATGATAATAATATTACTAATATTGTTTCTATTTTTATTAACCATAACAACTATAATATTAATAATAATACTAATAATATTTATAATAGTATTAATAATATTAGTAAAAACAAATATTTATAGAATTTATAATATTAATATAAATAATATTATTGACATTGTAATAATAATATTGATAACATTTATTATTAACTATTATAATAATAATAATAATAATATCATAAATATTTTTAATAACAATAAGAGAACTACTAATAATATTAATATCATATATATTGTGTATTATAAGCAATAATAATAATAATAATAAAATATTAAAAATAACTTTAATAATTTTAAAAAATATAATATTGATAATAATAATAATAATATTACAATTAACAATAATAAGAATACTAATATTAACACAAATAATAATGATAATAATGATAAATATAAGATTAATTATAATAATATTAATAATAGTAATAAAAGTATTAAAAATATTATTAATATTAATTATAATATGAGTAATATTAATAAAAATCTTATTGTTACTAATAATGTTGGCTTAAAGAGATAGGTCCGTAGGTATTCTTTACGGAGATAGGTTTGTTTACTCACGACCTTTGTTCGTAGATAATTTTATGGACCTATCTATGTGAGTAATATCTCCATACTTATATTGATGGATAAAACTACTAATATTAATAATAATATTACGCTTGTTAATGATATTCATATTAACTTATCAATAATAATATTAGTATTAGTAGTTTTATCTACAGATATAAGTTCGGAGGTATTATCCATGAAGATAGGTCCATAGGTATTACTTACTGACATAGGTTGTAGATAATATCCACGGACCTATCTCTGTGGATAATACCGATGAATTTATGTTTGTGGGTAATATTAAAAATATTAATCATAATAATATTAACATAAATAATATTAATCATAATATAAGTAATATTAATAAAAATATTATTAATATTTATTATCATTATTACTATTCATATTAATAATAATATGTAACAACAATATTAATATTAATAACAATAATAAAAATAAATATAACATTAATATTTGTAATAATAATACTAACAAAAAAATTTAAAAATAATAATATTTAAGGATAATAATATAATAATAATAGTAATAAAAATAATAATGTTAATAATAATTTTGATAAAATATTATAATATTAATAAAGTTAATAATAATATAAATCATATTAATGTCAATAATACCAATAATATAAATAATACTAATATTATTAATTAAAATATAAGTAATATGTATAAAAATACACTTTTTTAGGTACTAATTTTGTATGTAATGTTGAATTTACTTATGAATACAGATCCGTGGATAATAATCCATAGTTAATGCTGAATTTACGTACGGATACAAATCTGTAAATAATAATTTGTGGGGAATGCTGAATTTACCTACGATATAGATCCGTGGTAATAATCTGTGAGTAATGTTGAATTTACCTACGGATACAAAGTCGTGGATAATTATCCGTGAGTAAATTTAGTTTTTCTTGTAGTGCTTTTTCTTTTCGAAGTTCGGAATTATTTCAGCATTTATGGATGGATTCCTGTATAACTACTTCTAAAACAAGAAAAATAAAAAAATATTGTGAGTTTGTTCTTACACAAGACCAAGAAGATTTTTGGAAGATGTTATACTCTAGATCTTCTATCTCTGAATGCATTTATGCTTATGGTTTTAGTACCTTTTTCACTTATTATATGGTGATTGAGAATTAAGACTGAACGTGGGTACAAAGATACTATAACACTTAAGTTAATTTGAAAATAAACAGGATCACAATTGAATAATTAATGAATAGTCTATATCTTGGAATTACATATGTTTACTATTTTTCATATATTCCCAGCGTGGGACTTCGACGGGGATATTTATTTGTTTTATGTTTTCATGACAAGGTTTTACTTTGACTTTATACGTTTTATTTTATTGAATGATGTTGACTAGGTTATTAAATTGATATTTTTTTAATACACTCAGTACCTTAAACTCCCAAAGTTCAAAGAGTCTATGAGGTGGCCAAAAATTTTGTTTGAGAAAGAAAAAAATTCTTTATTTGATTGAGGTGTTCTCAATAAATAGGTATATTGGTCTCTAGACTTGAGGGACTCGAGAGGTGACGAAGAGTCTTATTTGAGAAAAAAAAAGTATTTCTTTAACCGATTTTTTTCTATTTATAAGGTATATATTGGGTCCCCAAGCTCGAAGAGCTAAAGAGTTGAGGAAAATTCTTGTTCGGGAAAGAAAAATTTCTTTCTTTATCAAGGTATTATTAGTAGATAAGATCATTATCCCTTAAGCTTGAGGAGTCCGAGAGGAGACAAGGAGTTATGTTCAAGAACGAAACTTAGGATATTTTGAATAGTGTGACAACCTACGAATGAGTCCTAATTACTATCGTATCATATGTGAACGTGAAGAGTAAACCAATTGTGATCGTTGTACGGGATTAATCTAATGGTTCGGTTTATGGTGTTGCTTGGTATGGACGTTCATTTTTTCTATATGTAGGGGTGGGGTACCCATTTGGGGACCACACTCTTTGTATTTTTGTTAATTGGATCTAATAGTGAGAAGTGTGTGTGTCATCAGACAAGGTGAGAATATCTTTCACTTTTAATATGTCTTTCACTTCTAATATGTCTTTCAAGGGGTCTTTTAGTGTGCAACTGGATACTGATGAAGAAGTACCTCAAAGACCATATGACGGACCAATCACAAGAAGTAGGGCCAAAGACTTAGAGGAGGAAGAAAGTTTGTAAACGACTTTTCTATTGTTGAAAGTGGATTATTAAATTTTTTCTCATTTGTATAAATTATAAAAGGTATAATAGAAATTTTTAGGCCAAGTTAGTATAGGAGTTTAAATTTTGGGCCAAACCCTAATCCAAAGAGAGAGAGAGAGAGAGAGTTAGAACCTAGGGTTTGAGCTAGGGCTTAGGTGGCACCTACACGTGCTTTCCATGCTCATTACCATATGTCACCTTGCCAATGGAGAGGATCATCTCCATTCATGGATTGACTTGTCATTCTCTAATTAGAGTTTTTAAGAATCTTGTCATACAAGGTAGGGTTAGGGTTAGTCCTAATTTTTTCCTATAAATAGAGGTTCTCTTCTCTTGTAAAATAACTTTGATGAATATATTAAATTGCTGCCAAGATATTTTCAGAACTTCTACACTTGTAAAGATTCTCTCTAGATGATTGTTACACAAGACCTTTTCTAGACTTTCTCCTAAGTGTTGGCCTAACCTCATTTTGAGAAACTGACTTCCAAATTCATCTCATGTGTTCAAACAACAATTCTTCTACTGTATCTATCTCAAATCACATCCACAACAATAATCCTCCAAGAAGAAGCACATTGAAGCATGCAATTGAAGTTATAATTGCATCATTTGGCATCAGAGCTTAGGTTTTACAAGAGATAAGTGCTTCTTCCTTAAAGATAGTGTTGTTAACGTGATTCCTTGTTTGTTTCCAGCCTTTTCACCAATTAAATTCACTACATGTCTTGTTTCTATGGTTCAAATTGTTTGTTCTTACTTGAACCATCCATAGTTGTGCTTTAGGTGTTCTTCATCGAGTGTTGTTGTTATTGTGCTTTACTGCACTATTATTTTTCTATTTTTGTTCATTTTAATTCTTTCAAACCTTTTGTTTTTACGTATTTTACAAGTTTATAATTTGTTCTTGTTATTTGTAATGTCATGCGAACCCTTAAATATGTCATAAGGTCCAAGTTTAGAAGCTTGTTCATAAGGTGTATGCTGAAATGCTTGTAATATGTGTGACGTCACAAAATTAATTAATAAAATGAAACAAAGGATTTTATTTTCCTGAACCAATAATTATTATATACTTAATTTAAAATATAGCGAAAGACAAATAAATGTATAAAACCTGATCATTAGAGAAAACATTCAATAATTAAGACATCTAATTTTTTTAGATTTCTTTTTCAAGGTAACAAACATAAAATACACACACACACACACACACAGATATATATATATATATATATA
>Ga0209700_104494_pt1 | contig 25061 bp, 14 predicted proteins | sample SiratroredBW_FD_187528 | JGI IMG/M metagenome (GOLD analysis project Ga0209700, IMG submission 187528) | Root nodule microbial communities of legume samples collected from California, USA - Siratro red BW (SPAdes) (version 2) | ecosystem: Host-associated > Plants > Roots > Nodule | place: USA...
CATTATCTCTTTTCTCACATGCAAATATCAATACAAAATAATAAAAAAAAATCAAGGAACAGATTTTTTTATATTTTAATTATTATAGAAAAATATACAATATTCTTATTTTGGAAGGTCGTGGCAAACTCCGATGGTAGCATGCATCGACATGGCATTCTCGGCGGACATGGCCGCGGCTCTGTCACCTTCGTACCAGTGTTTCTTCAAGCCTCCTCCATCGTTCTTGGGCCTGGGCTTGGGCCTGGAGTTTCAAAGGAAGGGAAGAAGGCTTCGTAGACACTTCAACTTGGTCATCAGCGCCCAACTCTCTAATTCCTTTTCCTTCAGTTTCGGTCTCGACTCTCCGGTTCGTATCTTTTCTCTTTTGCAACTTTTTTTCTTTTTTCAGCTTATGATACACTAGTGTTAACTTATTTTTTTAAGTTTATTTACTTCAATTACTAATTCTGACGCGAGTACTGTAATTTGATAATGGTCATAAGAAAGTTAATTAAAATAATGGTGATGTGAGTGGAAATGTCCTTTTGAAATTATTTTATTGTATGAATTTTTTATTCGTCATGTCTGGTACACATAATATGTTGTCAGACAAGTTTTCTTTTTATTTTTTATGTGGATTAAGGCCCAGATTTTATGTAAAATATTGTGTTTGATGTGAGAGTGTATTTGAGGGTAGATGATGCTTTCTACTTGTTGGGGAGTTTAAATAATACTATGATTTTGTTAATTATTGTTCGGTGTGATATTAGCTACGAAATCGATCTGGATTGGATTATCCTGTTTTTGAAATGTATGTTCTAGGAAATGACAAAACATATGTATGTGAAATTTTCTGGTGTTGTTTTCGATAAACCATCAGGGAGAACATTACCTAAACAGTTAGGGAACTGTATCTGAGTTTAGTTTAGTTTTTTAAATCAGGGGTGTGTATGAGAAGCTTAGATATGGAGCCCATTTTTGCTTTTTTGTTGGTTCACATGTAATAAACAGTGTGTTTGTTTTAAATTTTAATAGAATTAATTTTGAAATCTGTTAAAGAATTGGTTTTGAAAGAATCGATTTGCTTTTGGAAGTGAGTTTTTAAAAGTGAGTTTAGGGGAGGGAGACGAGATGGAAGGAAGAAGGGAGATTTTGATTAGATATCCTGTTTAGTTAAGAGGCGGGGAGACAAAGTAGTCATTTTCTTGTTTGGTTCACAAAGAGAAAATAAAAGGTTTAAAAAACTAATTTACTGTCATACTTTTATAATTTTAGATTTCAAAATATAAATAAAACTATTTTTTTTATACACTTGAAATGTTTTAAATCACCTCTCTTGTAAATTGTCCAGTAAATTTTGCTCCCCTCCCGCTTCCTGATAATTGAATCAAACAGGAAAGGTATGAAAAAACTCCTCCCTTCTTCTTCCTTCCATTTTCTTCTAACTAAATACCATGTACCAGAATTTATTTTGTTCGGATAGTAAAGTATTATAGCTTTAGCAGTGTAAAATATAGTATTTTTTGTAGGTTTCACATATAAAATCAATTCTTGTCAACTGAAAATTACAATTTTATTTCTCTGAAAATCAACACTACTCATGGTAGAATTGATTGTGTACCCAAAATCTAAAACTAAATTATGTACCCCAATGTCAAAAAACTCCTCATACACGTATATGAGGGTCATTGTACACTGCCTTGCTCAAAATCTAAAACGACTGTTCAATTCATTTTTGAGGTCCTTTTTTTTATTAATTTTGAATGTGTGCTTTAGCATATTGTTGGTGTCCGTCATCTTGTTCTTCTTCGTTTTCTCTTTTGTTTAATATTTCAGTTTACATGCATTAATAATTTAACTCCTGTTATTCATGTCATGGACTGACATCCATCTTTCAAATTTGTTTTTGATACTTTTCTTTATAGAATTTGAATTCCTTCCAATCCAATGATACATCACGGTTGTCTTGGATGGGTCCAGTTCCAGGTGATATTGCTGAAGTCGAGGCATTTTGTAGGATCTTTAGGAATTCAGAAAGGCTTCATTCTGCATTAATGGATGCATTATGTAACCCGTTGACTGGTGAGTGTAGTGTTTCATATGAGGTTCCATCAGATGAGAAACCTCAACTAGAAGATAAAATAGTTTCTGTCCTTGGATGCATGGTATCCCTTGTGAACAAAGGAAGGGAGGATATTCTTTCTGGAAGATCCTCAATTATGAATTCCTTTCGTGCTGCAGATGTTAGCACAACAGAGGATAAGCTCCCCCCACTTGCCCTTTTTAGGAGTGAGATGAAAAGGTGTGCTGAAAGCTTGCATGTAGCTCTCGAAAACTATTTAATACTTGATGATGATCGAAGCTTAAATGTATGGAGGAAACTTCAAAGACTGAAGAATGTCTGCTATGATTCTGGTTTTCCTCGTGGGGAGGGTTTTCCTTGTCACACACTATTTTCAAATTGGAATCCTGTATATTTATCTGCTTCTAAAGAGGACATGGAAACCAACGACTCAGAAGCAGTGTTTTGGAGTGGTGGTCAGGTAACAGAAGAAGGCCTGAAGTGGTTACTGGATAAAGGATATAAAACCATTATAGATCTCAGAGCAGAGACTGTAAAAGACAACTTCTATCAAGCGGCTTTACATGATGCTATTTCATCTGGAAGAATTGAATTGGTAAAAATCCCAGTTGAAGCTAGGACTGCACCTACAATGGAACAGGTAGTGAGGTTTGCGTCTTATGTTTCAGATTGCAGCAAAAGGCCTGTCTATCTTCACAGCAAGGAAGGAGTTTTAAGAACATCTGCCATGGTCTCTCGATGGAGGCAGTACATGACTCGATCTTCATCGCAAATTGTTTCTAATCCACCGGTTACACCCTATGACATGTTATCACGTTATACAAATGAATCTGCTAAACTTCGGGATTCTTCAATGACTGCAGAGAGATCCTCCCTGGAAAAGGATTTCAATTCATTTACAGAGAATTTGGACTCAACACACAGTTCTGTTGGAACATTTGACAGAAGTACCTCTCAAAAGAAGTATAATGGTAAGGCACAAGGTACTACAGCCTTGAGTGAAGTTTCTACTGATAATAAGGAATTATCAGAAGCCACGCCTGCTAATGAGGATGGATCTTTTTCAACTGACTTCAGCAAAATTAACCCTTTAAAATCTCAAGTTCCTCCTTGTGATATTTTTTCCAAAAGAGAGATGTCAAAATTTTTGGGAAGCCGGAAGATCTCACCACCATCTTATGTCAATTATAAAAGTAGAAGGTTGGAATTCTCTCTGCAACCAAGGAACATGAATATCACAAGGTTAGAGGGAGGTGTGGGTGTCAGCAGTAGTGATAATCCCATACCTAAAACAGTAGGACCAGAAAGTTCAAATGGATCAGCCCATGTGAACTATCCATCTAGAGAGTCCCAGATTACAGTTGATGGCAATTGGAACTTAGTGAACGGGAGCACTTCTAGTTCTGTTAGGACAACAGTAAATGGATTTAGTGAACATGAATACATGACTAATGGCAACGGTTCCAACATTGGGAAAAATGATTTTAATAATGTCACTGCTAACTCTCAAAGGATTGAAGATCATATGGTTAAAGATAGGTTAGCCTTAAATGATGATGACTTGGGATCCATTGAAGGAGATATGTGTGCTTCTTCAACAGGAGTTGTAAGAGTGCAATCAAGAAAGAAGGCTGAGATGTTCCTAGTTCGAACAGATGGATTTTCTTGTACCAGAGAAAAAGTGACTGAATCTTCTTTGGCTTTCACTCATCCTAGCACTCAGCAGCAGATGCTTATGTGGAAGTCCATGCCGAAGAATGTATTGTTGTTGAAAAAACTTGGGGATGAACTAATGGAAGAAGCAAAAATGGTAAGGATTTTCTTAGACTCCAAAAAGCATGAAAGTGGTTCAAAGAAATGGTCTTCATGTTAGAGTTTATAAAAATATTTTTGCAAAAAGATTTAATATTGAACATGATAATCATTGGCATTGTTTTCCATCTTCTATGCCTGCAGTTCTATTGTATCTTTGATAAACCTTATATACACATCTCCACCATTAATCTAAAGAACCATAGTTGTTGGATTGTGGTTGTGCTTAGCTTTTTAGCAAAAGGCTTGTGCTTGGTCTGTCTCATGTAGTAAATAAATTGATTTAAGATAGCGATGAAACTTATTTAAAGAAACAAGCCTCGCTTGAGAATTACTCCTTGCCTTGACTATTTAATAGTTCCTGTAATAAAATATAGAAAAATGTTATATAGTTGTAGATTATATTGTTTTAGTATTTTATGTATAATCCTTTACCATTATATAAATATTTTTCATATTATTTTGCAATTATATAATTAGGTAACGGATATTTATGAATTTTTGTATGGGTTTTCATTAAAAGTCCGTGTTGTATGAGATTTCATTTAAGATTTGGACTCATTTAAGGTTGAGTTCTTTTATTGTGCTTGTTATAATAACCGATTATTTATGATTGATAGATTTTTATTATTTATTAATCATTCAAGCATCAAATATTTTGAATTCCTTGATAATGATTAAGATAATTGTAAAATCCAAAGCTATAACATTTTTTTGTCCCTTTCTTGGATTAAATTTCGAAGGATTTTTCGAATATGGAAAATTGGATAGATGAAAAATATTGGTTAAAGTGTTGCTTTCTCAACATTTAGATGTAAAATATAGAAAATAGGATACTGAAATTTTTGCTCCGCAATGTTTTGGGGATGGCATGATCTAGATTTTCAATAATAAAGAATGGACCAAAAAGGACATTAATTCTACTTCCTTGTCTAATAAAAGACTTGGAGGAATTTAGGAATAAAATCTGTTAGGGAACATGAGACTGGAGTAGTTTTGAGCTTTGAATAGTATAAAGAGCATTTGGTCTGTTTTTAACTCAAATGTTAATTGGAAGTATTTATTATGAACTTCTCTAAATAATTTCACTACATACATTCTCAATAGTTTTTATATTTAATCTGCAGGTTGCTTCTTTTCTTCATCGCCAAGAGAAAATGAATGTTCTTGTGGAACCTGATGTGCATGACATATTTGCTAGAATTCCAGGCTTTGGATTTGTTCAGACCTTCTACAGTCAAGATACCAGGTGCTGGCATTTGTAAATTTATGTGAATAGCTTCAGAGCAGCTTTTTCTGTTCCTAAAAAAGTGTTGCTTTCATTCTTTTTTGTTTAACATATAAAGTGTGTTTGATTCAGTAATCTACATGAACAAGTAGATTTTGTGGCATGCTTGGGTGGAGATGGCGTTATACTGCATGCATCAAATCTATTCAGAGAAGCGGTTCCCCCTATTGTGTCATTTAACCTAGGCTCCCTTGGTTTTCTAACTTCTCATGATGTAAGCATTTCAAATTCATAATTTATTACTATGTGTGTATATATAGCTTTATTTCCATTTTTTGAGTTTTGTACTACTCTGTCTGCAGTTTGAAGATTACAAGCAAGACTTACGACAAGTTATCCATGGAAATAATATGCGAGATGGTGTGTATATTACTCTCAGAATGCGTCTCCGATGTGAAATTTTCCGTAAAGGTAAAGCGATGCCAGGGAAAGTATTTGACATACTCAATGAGGTTGTTGTTGATCGGGGGTCCAATCCATACCTTTCAAAGATTGAATGCTACGAACATGATCGACTTATAACCAAAGTGAGTTTTATTCAGTCACCATAATATGCCTTCTCAATATCTGTTCATTTTCTTCTATATTTTGTTAAACTCTTGGAAAGAGAGAAACGTTGAGCTAAAACCAGGTGCTTCTGATACAGCACGGATACTTGTGTATATTGAGAAAATAGAATCAATACAATAAATAGAGGAGATTTGATATCCTTTAATGACAAAGATATGACACGTGAATAAATAAAAACATTCCTAATAATACCTACATAATCTATATATTCATCATTATGTAGCATCAATTCCTTATTTTTATAATTGTAACATATTCCATGATGGGAATAGTAAATATTTCAAATTTCACATCTCAAATCACTTTTATTAAGCAGTGGCATACCTTCTGTATGATGAATGTCATGCATTTCAGGTACAAGGTGATGGAGTCATCGTGGCCACCCCAACGGGAAGTACTGCATATTCTACTGCTGCTGGAGGTTCCATGGTAAGCTTGTGAGAGTTTTACACTTTTACTCACAATGGAATTATTAGATATGTTGATTTGATATTCTTGCTTTTGACCAAAGCTTCTCTGGGATGCTTTCTCTTCACGAGTGGTAGACTTTGAGTATTGCTTTGTGTGTTCCATATTTTACAGCTTTGCACTGTAGGTGGAAACCTAAGGTTAAATTACATTTTTAATCCCATTTAATTTCTTATTCGCGATCTTGGTTTTCCTATTTTATTTCTTGCGATTTATGTCAGCAGATTTTAGAATACAATGTTTGTCTAATTTTCAACTTCACATACATTTATTACTTTTATTTTTTTATATTTTAATTAATTTAGTTTTTTGGTATCTTAGATGAAATCTTAACCTAAGGGGTTCTACTGAACCAAAATAAAAAACAAATAAAACATGTGCAAATTTGAGGATTAGATAGAAATAGCACATTTTTTAAAATGTGGAGAGTAAAAGTGCAGGAAAAAAAAAAATAGGTGACCAAAATCAGGGATTTGGAGTTTAAAGGGGACTAAAATTACAATTTAACTTGAAAGATAACTGCATGAGATTCTTTATAATGTAACAAGGTGGTAGTAAAATTGTTCGATTTTAAATTCTCTTTTTCCTATTTGGCAAATGTTGGAAGACAATGCACAATGAGTCACATCGTACGATATCTAAAAACTTTTATGTGTATTTTATTTTCTTCTTTCAAATTGTCCCTTAAATAGTGTTTTCCTTTTATTCCTTGCTTTCGTAAAAAAATAGGTTCCATGCTATGCTTACATTTACCTTATCCCCTAAAGATAATACACTTTAATTTACACTTGAATTGTAGCTTATCGTACATATCAACTAGGAGTACTGAATACATGTGGTAAGAGTAAATCATTCCTTAGAAGTCATGAAGTAAACACTTGTTCCTCTTCAAGACAATGGATGAAGAATTATTGACAAAGTTTGGATTAGTATAGAAATTGATATGAAGAAATCAGCAAAGGAAAGGGTAAAGAATAAAACTAAAAAAGCTCAATAACTTTCTTCTCTGCCTCTTTCATTCATGGTGCTGGTCTTGAAAGGACCAAAATTACGAGAAATTAGTACATGTTTGACACATGTTAATTATTCTAACAGAAAATACACTTAGTAGAGACAACTCATAACAGCTCATGGTAGGTCGAATATAGTCTTTGAGCCATGTGGATTTGTTAATCTTTCTAGTGGGCATGTTGATGAGTTTGTATATTTGTCGTGATGTGGATGTTGGTGTGGTTTGGGCTTTGTTGGTGTTGGGTGGTAGGGAATACAGATTGGGCTTTGTTATTGGGTTGGAGGATAGACCTAACAAACCTTGTTAAAATAAGTTTTGATGTCATCTTAAAAATAAGTTTAACTTATCTTCACAAAATTAGCTTGTAACGTGAGTCTTGCATGCATTTATATGCTATAATTTGATCATATCCCTAGTGGATGCAGGATTTCTAATAGATGCTAACAAGAACAAAGGTCTAGTTTAGTAAACAACTTAGCAACAGTGAATTCATCAAACAATTCTTTTAGTGTGGGAATCGGAAAATGGAATCAACACAAAAAAGCCATGAGCGGCCTTTTTTTAGTATCATTAGAGAGGAAAAGGGAGCCCTGGTTGGTTGGATAATACTCTCTTTTAACATACTGGTGACCAGGATGTCATTGTTTGTTTATGGGCATATGGATGTGGGGGCTTAAGTTGACCAAGGCAAATTAGGTAATATGGGAATATGGTGGTTGTGGGGGAATTTTGGGGTAGGCCACAAGGTGTGGAAAAAAGATATTGAAATTCCTAAATAAGGGTATTGATAACGAGGTTGGTAGTGGGAAGGGGCTACGGAGAAACTTTTTCATTTTCAAGGTGGTGATAGGTGAACTAGTGGAGAAAGGCAATAAAGTCAGTGTGTATGAACTGAGAGATTGGTGGAATGAAGTAAGGAGTGGTGGAGGAAGACCAAAAAAGGGTGATAGGACAGTTGTTATACCTGGAAAGCATAGGGGTAGAAACATCACTCGTCATTGGGCTTAAGGATCTTACTAATGCATGCCTAAAACAACACATCCCCTTCAATGGGGATAAGGCAAAATGGTATTAAACAGGTGGGACTGGATGGAGAGGGTGACATGGGGGTAGCAAGAGCATTGAATGCCCTCTCCATTGCAACCATTACAAAGAATGGGGTGGTGGGGATGACGCATAGGTGTAAGTGGGATGGGATGTCAACTTGGGTTGTAGGATATTGCAGGAGTTAGCCATGGCTACCAAAATGGTTACGGGTAGATGTGTAATGTGACCTTGAAATCTGAAAGGTGTTTCAAGATGGCGTGTCAATGATGGCTTGGAAGGATAAATGGAAATGTATCGGTTCAGTGGTGATGAGGTTGTTTGGGTGGAGGTTGTGTTTGGTTGTGGAATGGAATCATCTCCCAACAAGAGGACGACGGTACGTACACTTATGACCAGGATAGAATTTTTCATCACAATGTAACAAAGGCAAGCTGCCCTACATCGTTGGAGTTTGGTTGAGGTAATTTTTGTTTTTGGGTATGATAGAAATGGGGGCAAGTTGTGGGTTGGAATTGGTTGGGACGGCTGGTGGTAAAAGGTTTTGTGATGGTTGTGGGAGGTAAGGAAAATGGTGTGAGGATTTGGGTTTAGAGTCTTGGATTTTGGACTCCACTAACTTAGCGAGACGAAGTGCTTGAGAGATAGATGTTGGTTGTGGTATTGCAAGTTCCCTGCATATCTCGAGAACGAAGCTGGAAATTAAACAGTTGAGGATCCCTTCTGATCTAAACCCGATGACCCTATTGCATAATCTTCCATAGATAGCTTGGTAATGAAAGACTCGAACACATTGGCAAAGCTTGAAGAGATCTGCTTGGTGGTTAGCATATGTTGATGAGCCAAACGTATTTCTAAAGCCTTTCCAAAAGTAGGGCAACTACGTAATTGGTGATTTTGGCACATGCACTTAAACCACCTTAAGTATCCCCACGCATGAAGAAAGAAGCCATGTGGAGGCGGGACTCCCAAGAAATTTGGTAAGAATGGAAGTACCTTGAAACAACCAATCTAAAGGATTTATGCCTTCAAAAAAGGGTAGTTGAAGTTTAGGAAAACGGAAAGGTGGGGGATGGGGTGGTGAAAGAGATGCAAGGTTGTGTGTGGTTGTAGTAGTGGTGGTGGTGGCACCATTAAATACTGGTTGAAAAGGGACTTGGCCAGACGAAGAGGTAAATGTTTGAAAGGGTAAGGTAACGGAATGGTTTATGGCTTTGTTGTCTATAGAAAAAGGTTCGGAATGGGTGAGGGTATCCACGAGGGATGTGAGAACATGTTGAAGTTGGTCGTTTCTAACCTCCGGGTAAGATTGATGAGCTTCCATGGCGGATTGAAATTTGAAAGGCTGTATGGCATTTTCATTTAGGTTGCGGTCCGCATTGAATTACGTTTGCAGATTGACTAATTTGTCCAGGATAATCTGGAGGGTCCCTTCCATGTCTTTATTTGGTTTAGGACCGTGGAGGTAGGTCAATGAAAGCATGGTACGAAAAACTCAACAAAGGAAGGGAAAAATAAAGAATAAAACTGAAAAAATCTTAATAACTTTCTTCTTTGCCTTTTTTATTCATGGTGTTGGTCTTAAAAGGACCAAAATTACAAGAAACAGTACAGGTATGGCTCCTATTAATTAATCTAACAGAAGCAGAGACAGCTCATGGTAGGTCAAATGTAGTCTTTAAGCCATATGGATTCCAGTGATGAGTTTGTATAGTGGGAGGCCCACTATCAGAAACATAGAAGTCATCTTGTACGCTTTTGTCATAGAACTTCTCAAACGTGATATATGTACATCTTCTAATGGTATGGTGTTCCTATATCAGTGCAATATATGGACCAGTTTTAGTTTATACTGGAATTCTAATTGTTTTCCTTGATGTTTTAATCTAATATCAGAAGAATACTTGCAGGTCCATCCAAATGTTCCTTGCATATTATTTACTCCAATCTGTCCACATTCACTCTCCTTTAGGCCAGTTATACTTCCAGATTCTGCACAATTAGAATTAAAGGTGAAGTTAATCTTCCTCTCCCTCCTAACAGAATCATATTGGATATTGTTATTTCATGGCTTATGATGTGTCTCCAATGTCAAATGTTTTCCCTTTTTGAGCTAAGTTGAGTTGCATCACCGGCTTGGTGAATAGAGTTCCGTGTTCATTTGTGTTTAATAAATTAAGGTTAGGTAAAAGGATGTGAGTTGCATACTTAAATAGGGTTTATTCATAACAGATTCCGGAAGATGCAAGAAGTAATGCATGGGTTTCATTTGATGGGAAGAGAAGGCAGCAACTCTCGCGAGGTGATTCTGTCCGAATATCTATGAGTCAACATCCCCTTCCAACTGTTAACAAGTTTGACCAAACGGGTGATTGGTTCCATAGCTTGATTCGCTGCCTAAACTGGAATGAGAGGCTTGATCAAAAGGCTCTGTGATGCATGTGAGAGTGAAGAACAGATATGCATTAACCCTTGGGAGAAAAACTTGTATAATTACTGTACAGCTTGTACATTGAGATTACACAACTTAGATATATAGCAGATACCCCCACTTTATTTTTACATTGGCTACCATTGTGAAGATAGGGTTTGCCAATGGTTTTTTCAACACGTTATAATGGCAAGATGCTCTTGTATATACATTTTATAAGTAGTAAATTTTGTATTCTGAGGAATAATATTTTGTGGAATATTAAATTTAGAAATGATATTCTCGAAAACATGTTCGGTAGTATTTAATAATTTTATTAAAAAAGTTAAAATTAATTTCATTTAAAAATGAAAAAAAGAAAGATAAAAGAATGTAGTGGGAATATATAGGTAGTTATTGAAGTCAGTGACTTCTCATTTTTGTGGGAATACGGGATACTCACCCTCCTTTTCTTTAGAATAAAAGTAGTTTAAAATGTGAAGGCTTAATTTTCCTGGAAAAAAATAACCAATAATATATTTTCATAACTTCCTAACAGACATGGAAATGTTCATTTTAAATTCGTGATTGTGCTTTTATCTTTTTAGAATTATTCTCTTTTTATGCTTAATCAATTTATTAATATTTCTTTTTAATAATTTTTTTATGAGATATATTGTTCTTAACTTGAATATATGTTTTGAAGTCCCGTGTAAAATGAGTGAATTTTTGTTTTGATTCCTTGTAAAAAGAATTATAGTTCTTTTAAAATTAAAAAACATTAATTTTGACACATATGATATGACACTAGTTAAGTGTTTATATATTTAAATAAAGTGACCATTTCAAGTAAAACATTCCGTTGTTGTAATATAATATAAACGACACCTAAAAAATAATATCTACATAGACCAATTATAAAAGTTTAGTGTACACGGTGAATGAAGAAGAAAACGGTAATTATTGAACTTTGCCTATAGCACGAGTCACAAAATTTATTTTCCTTATAACAATGTATATTGCATTCTTTTAGAATCTGGAGCACAGTATACGCATGTCTTGGTCTAAAATGCCACAAAAGTAAATTATTATTTGTAGTATATAAAGAAACTGAATTTACATTGAAATTGTTTGAATGATAAAAAGTAGAAAAAACATAAAGATCATCGTTAATTTTCCTTAAAACAAGTTTGGTTGATATCCTGTGATTATCTTATGCAAAGTAGATTATCATATTTGAGATTAAAGGACCAAAGTAAATTTAGTACCAATCTTGTTAACAATAATGATAGAAGAGTTTGAAAACTTATGTTTTTCTATTAGTTCTTCTTCCAAGAACCTCAATCTCATCAACCTTGTAAGATCTATTCTAGATGTAAGAATAGTAACAAACAACGAATTGTAATCATTCAACAAACTATCGATGTGTTCTTTAGACGAGAAAGGCACACCCATATCCACCGTCTTCTTGATGTCCAGATTTCTGTTTGAAACGATCCTTTTTTGAGCTTTCACTTGAATCTTGAATTTCTTGATTTTGGACCACAATCAAGAAAATCGTGTGATGAGAAGCTGCCAAGTTTGAGTGAAGGTTTGAAGATCTGCCATTTTTGTTAAGATAGGTGTCGTAATAGAAGAAAGAAGTCACACCAATGTGAGTTGGTCTTGCTGATCATATTGAAGATATTTGGGGTTGACACTATTCACTTGTGCAGATTTAGCATCAACAAATTGATGAGGAACATTGTTACCTTCAAGAAAGTTTGAAAGATTGAGTCCACGTACCATGCAAGCACATGTGAAGTGGTTGGGAACAGTGGAAGAAGAAATATACATAGGAAAGAATGAAGGTTGCACAAGAACAGAGGAAGAAGAGGACATGGAAAAAAAAAAAAAAAAAAAAAAAAACTAGTTCATGATACCATCTTAGAAGATTGAAAAGGAAAGTTGTATTTCATCCCTACGTAGAACAAAGATACAAGAGTTATTATATAAAGTACAGGCACACGTTAAAGCCACGAGTGTCTGACCCACATGTGCGCCTAACGCTCCTACACAAGTCTGGCACAGTATTCCCATCTGAAAGTGAGGGATTTTGCATTAGTTTCAAAAACTTAGAGCAGGTGGGAATTATACAGAAGCTTAGAGAGGTGTGATATATTCATTAGTTTCTCCTTTCCCACCCTCATTACACATTGCTTTTTGTCTACGAATGGAGAGGTGAATGTTAATTGTTTTCATGGCTCTTATGAGTTAATCAGGATGTTGAGCAATTATTAATCAGGCGTTAATGCTTTTAAGGATGTTTAGCGGTTATTAATCACGCGTTAATGCTTTTAAGGATATTGTTTTCAAAATAAACAAAGTCTATTTGGTTTGGAGATGTGAAAGGCACACTTAATGTAACATGGATAAAAGATACTTCCACAAGGGTGAAAGGCACACTTAATGTAACATGGAAAAAAATACTTCCACAAGCCGTGGACAATTATGACGTGTAACAAATTATATATGTGGCAAAAAGTATTGTTAATGTGGCAAAAAGTAAATATGTAAATTTAAAATTATTGATGTATTTTTTATAAATAGATATTAAATAAATGATTTAATATTAAAAAATAAAATAATAATATTATTAATAATAATTACTTACTTAATATAAAAATATCTTTATATTTTTGAAGTATTTTTCCAAAGTTTTCACATATATAATATTTAATTATTATATTGTCCTTGTCTAGAAAAAAAAATTGAAAAATGAAAAGACACGTTTCATGCTAATTTTAATCACCAACTCTCCATCTCTCTTGGACCCATAAACTAAATAATAAAAAAAATCAATTTTTTACATGTCATTATTGTTAAGTGATTGTATGCCACGTAAGGTAAAGTATCAGCACTCGTGTAACATATATTGAAAATAAAAGAAAGTCTTTGACAACAGCATGAAAATTACACCCATTTGCCAATGGTGACATGACATGTCTTGAATACGTGATGACGATTTTGGTATTTTAAAATATCATTATACACCTTTACCATTTTCACCCACCACAACAGTAAACCCTAAATCTTTTCCATTTTCACCCAACACAGGCAAAGATCCAGTTCAACAACTGGATTCTTTCTTCTGGTTTACCAAGATCTTAGTCATTTCACCTCTGTACTTTGATTAAGAGTTCAAAAGGCAAGGATTAGGTTTTTTTTGTGAATAGGTCCCTTAAACTAACCTATCCATGGGATAAACCCTCTGAGTTTCTTTCCTAGTCCTATGTGACAAACCAAAAAATTAATCCCTTACTGCAAAAGAAGAACCAACCACGAAAAACCTATAACGCGCCGACGAACCACCCACAAAAATGAACAATGACAAAGACAAAGGCCTTAGTGCAAAGACAAAGCCAATGATGTCACACAACTACAAATTAGAACTTTTTTACCTAAATAGCATTCTTTTACTTTTTATTTTCCTCAATAGCACTCTTTATTCTTTAATTCCTCAAATAACACTCTTTATTCTTTAATTTCTCAAATAGCACTCTTTTTAATTTTTCTTTTCTTTCTTTTTTTGCAAGGTTATATCAATTGTGTTATTTTTTTATTTATTTTATTTTTTGTTTTTTGTATGGTTACATCAATTGTGTTATTTTTTTATTTATTTTATATTTTATTTCTGTACGGTTATTTCAATTGTGTTGTTTTTTTAAGAGTTATTAAAAATTTTAATTATTAGTTGATTAAAATTAAATAAAAAATAATATAAAAATAATAGAATTAAATTTTCTTAAAAATTAATACAAAGAGAATAAAATAAAATATTTTATAGATTTTTTTAACTAATTAATCATAATAGAAAAATAAATGATAAATTATTTTATTTTAAATTTTATAATAAATTTAAATTTGGCATAATAAATTATATTAAAGATATCATTTGATTTTTTATAAAGATATCATTTGATATTTGCTAAAGATATCTTTTAATTTTTTATAAAGAGAAAATTTGATTTTCAACAAAATGTAATTGATTTTTGATAGAGATAAAATTTTGTAATTGTATTTTGTATTAAAATTGAAATCGGAAGAAAAAATTATAATAAATTATAAAATTGTTATTCGAATTAAAAATTACATTTTTATTTTGTTAAAAAATATCTAAATAATTAATAGAAAAAATAAAAAAAAGTTTTGATAAAGATAAAATTTGATTTTTTTTTATAAAGATTGAAATTGATTTTTAATGGAGTTAAAATTTTATAGAGATAGAATTTGATTTTTGATAAATATAGAATTTGGCTTTTGATAGAGATAAAATTTGATATTTGATAAAAATATCATTTGATTTTTTTATAAAGATTAATTACGAGCTTTGAACAGTGAATCGAGTTTGTAGGCTCCGTTCAATCTCCCCTTCTAGAGCCAATTTCACATTCAATGGCTTCCGTATATGTCATTGTTCACTATGATGGATCAATGAATAAGTGTCCCATTGAGGGAGTTACATTCACTTTTACAACACCAAAAGTAGTTTCCCTCGAAAGGGGTATCACCCTGCAAAGGATGAAAGAAGTCATTCTCAGAAAATTACATAGGACAGCAGATGAAAGAAGTCATCCTCAGAAAACTTCCATATAGAGGGACGTTATTGGTCACAGTAGCGCAAGATGGTCGCAATAACATATAACCGATTGCCTTCACCATTGTAGAGGGTGAAACTGCTGGGGCTTGGTTCTTTCTCTTGCGAAATCTACGAAGATATGTCACTCTGCAAGATGACCTCTCTCTCATTTCTGACCGCCACGAATCGATAAAAAGTGCATATTCTAGAGAAGGTAGTGGTTGGAACAACAACAATTCTGTCCATGTGTACTACATTCAACACATAACACAGAACTTCATTAGACGATTTAAAAATACAACATTAAAGAAATATGTTGTGAATATGGGTAATTGTCCTCATTTGTTCATTTAAGCAACTATTTCAAATTTTACAATTTCTTTTGCTAATTTTGTAACTAAATGGATTTGGAACAAATAATTACAGCATATGGAATGACAGAACCACACTTCCTTTACTATTACAACATAGTTAGAGAGGAAAATCTTGAGACAGCTTAATGGTTGGATGATATCCCGAGAGAGAAGTGGACTCTTGCATGGGACAACAGTCGACGGTGGGGATATATGACAAATCTGGTTGAGTCAATCAACTCTATATTGAAGAAAACTAGAAACCTTCCAATCTCTCGGATGGTGATGGCTACATGTCGTAACCGGAGTCACGACAGAGACGGCAGATAAAAGTAATTTATTTTAATTTTCAAAAAAAAAAGGAGTCGTCACCATAGTTTATATGGAAAACTATGGAAAAAAAAAATAAGGCAAGTCTGTGAAAATCGGATTTTGGGTCCGGGAGTGGGTTACGTGTGGGGAAGGTATTAGCACCCCCACAACGCCCGTCCTAAGATGGTACCTTTAATTAAATAAATAAAATGAGTGTAATTTTCAAAATGTTTATTTTTCCAAAAAAAATGAGACAAAAATGAAGATAAAAACAAACAAAAATATATTTTTTTCGAAGTGGCCCGACAAGGTTTGATCTTGCTCCTACGTATCTCCATCAGGAATGGATGGAGAATCAGGGTTACATAGTTCTTTGGATAAGATTGTTTGTTGAGTTGATATTTTTTTATTTTTAAAATTTTTTATAATTTTTTTATATTTGAAAATTGATACTAAAAGGATTATTTCCAAAGTTTCATATTAAATATCGTGTGACGCGTATGGCCATTTGATATTTAAGAACATTTGAAATAATAATATTAAATATCGTATGACTGGTAACGGATTTTCAGCAAGTGTACTGAGTCCTCAAGTAATATAGTAGGTAAGAAGAATATCGTATCCACAGGGAATGGAATTTGATTGAAAACTGAATATGTATCAATGTATGGTGAATAAAAACAAGTAATAATAATGAATTTGTTTAGGAAATTTAAAAAACGTAGCAATAAAGCAATTAATAATAAAAGTGATAAAATCAATAGTAATAAAGGCCTTGGGATTGAATAGTTTTACTCTCCTTCGCGTACACTCTTAACCTAATTCAATATCATTACTTTCAATTACCAATACGTGCAAATAAAAGTCTTTTCAACCTGATTCCTCTAGCATTCAATTTCATAAATCAAATTAGCTACCTTCTATCCCTAGTTACTAGAATAATTTAATCAGCATTAAGATTAGTTGCTATAAACAGTCACTGCACTATAATTCATCCCTAAACTTATACATGCAACGCATTTACGTTTAGTTCTGATTTCAAAAAGTGTTTTCCAGTCAAATTAAGAAATCTAAAATAAATCAAAGTAAGAATGAAACGTAAAATAAAGGTAATTAAATGAAATCAAACTAAGATCAAGAGTGCATTTGAAGAAGAGAATTTACATTCAATCCCGAGAGTGAGAGACTTAGCTAAGCATGGTAGCCATGAAATTACAAAAGAAAAAGAAAAGAAATAAGCTTGATGACGGCGATAGCCTCCAACAAGTATCCAAGGAAGAGAAGGGGTGGATGATATGTGATACCCTTTACGTTTGTCCTCAATCCTTTTTATAGCTTTCGCCTCCTCAATTAGGTGATCGCGCATCAGTTATTTCGTGATTCACGCCCTCAGTAACGTGGACCTCCTTTCTTTAGGTTTTCGCACATGCTGGTCTTTTAAGTGACTTTTAGCCCAAGCTACTCGTTTAGCTTAAGCGAAAAGTTAAGCTCTACTTTTCTGTTACTCTTTTCCATTCAGCACCGTTTTTCTTCTGCTCTCCTTGCATTTAACCTAATTCTCAACAGATTTTCTCTCTCCATAATCAAACGCATTAAATTGAAAAATAAATATTAAAATCAAATAAAAATAAAAAAGAATCAAATCTAAACTGAATTAGCAACAAAATTGACCTAAATAATAAAAAAATCAACCATAAAATCTCTACAAATTAACTAAAAATCAACGCTTATCAATGATGCATGCGGTCATTTGATATCTAACATTATTAAAAAATATAATATCCTGAAAGATTATTTCCAAAGTTTTACATTAAATATCGTATGACGCATTCAATCACTTGATATCTAAAAAAATTAAATATATTATGACGTATACAGCCATTTGATATCTAACATTATTAAAAAATGTAATATCCCAAAAAGTATCCAAAGTTTTGTATTAAATATCGTGTGACGAATGCGGCCATTTGATATTAAAAAAACTTTAGAATAATAATATTAAATATCGCATAACGCGAGCGGTCATTTGATATCAAAGATTATCAAAAAATAAATTGGCATATTTCTTTTATAAATGGCAAAACCACGTGAAGAGGACATTATGACCTAAGATTATTAGCAAATAAATTGACATATTTCTTTCATAAATGGCAAAGCCAAATGAACAGAACATTATGTTTTTAGCAAAGTGGAAGTGTGGCCTACATACATTTAAATACTCCTAAAACATTTAACTATCCTTAACCACGGATGCATATTGACACGTATAAATATCTTAAAGCTTTTGGCAAGGATTAAAGGAAAGTGGGTCCACATGCATGCAAAAAATTGAAACGTGAATATGAATGGACTTTTGGGAAAACTTAAAAGCTAGTGGAACCAACATGCATGCAAAGTTACAACTTCCACGTCAATAAGAACCCCACATGTGTATGCAACTTAAAATTGGCATTTGAAAAAAGTAAAGTGGAATGTGGTCCCACTTGCATGCAAGTTTACAATTTCCATACCAATGTGAATGCAGGGAAAGGGATCTATGAAATAAAACGCTTTTGGTTTCTTTCTCATTGGCACCGAAAGTCAAGTGCTACTACTCCCAACAAAAGCCAAAGTGGTGTGCAGCGGTTTCGATTGTTATGTGGTGACTTTTTTTGTGAGAAAGTTGGATGAGCATGTAGGAGAATATGGTGGGGTATGTGGTGTTAAGGTTTAGAGTTGGTGGGGCTGTTTTGGAATGAGTTTAGGGGTTGTTTTGGGGTGCTTTTAGGAGCTAACGTGGTTGAGTTTTGGGTGTTTTTAGAGGTTGTTTTAGGTGGGTTTTAGGAGTTGTTTTTTTCGTGCAGTTTTTGAAGTAAAATGGTACTGTTTTGACTGTTATTTGAGAGGTAAAGTGGTACAGTTTTGAAGGTAATATGGTGCTGTCTTTTGGGTGTTGTTTAAAATGATGTTGTTTTAGAGGTAAAATAGTGTTGTTTTTGGTGCAGTGTTGGTGCAGTTTTAGAGGTAAAATGGTGCTGTTTTTTGGGTGCTGATTTTGGAGTAAAATGGTGTTGTTTTGGAGGTAAAGTGGTGTAGTTTTGAAAGTAAAATGGTGTTTTTTTTTTGTATTGTTTTTGGGGGTAAAGTGGTATTGTTTTGGTGGTAAAATGGTGTTGTTTTTGGGGGTAAAGTGGTGCTGCATGTGGCACCATGAAGGGTTTTCGCTGGTGAGTTTGGCTTGGAGGGGGTGCAGTGAAGGCGTAACCTATGGTCATGGACCTAGAGATGAAATTGTTAGCTCCATGGCATGCATCCATGTTGGTTAAGGAAGCCAAACCGTGGTCTTGTTTCACGTAAGAAGGTCTTGAAGGAGTGGTAGACCTTGAGGAGCGCATGAATTTAGTTTTAAGGTTTGGTTCAGGAAATGATGCTCAAAGGAGTGGGATGAGTATTTTGTGAAGGAGCATGGCGGCAGCAGCATGGTGGGATACATGCAAAGGGATAAGAATATAGGGTTTCCGATAATGAAAATGCAATGAAGATGATTTTTTACCTTTTTTAAAAAATACAATAAAAAGAGAAATTTGGAATTTTTCACTTTAGCTTTTATGTTACAAACATTATGAGAACTAAGAAAAAGAAATGGCAGAGAAACCATAAACATTACACTGTACCAAATTGAAACATACCTGTTCTTCAAAAGGACGATGCACTTTCAATCCCTCATCTTTCTTTCTTTGTGCTCTCTTTTTCTTTGTTTATTCTTCTCTCAATCTTTTTCCTTTTTTTTTCTCGTTGTCTTTATTGTTTTCTTTTTTTAATATGCTCCATGCTCGTTTTTTTTTTGCCCTCCTCAATGAGAATTGAGTGATTTATAATATAAATGATAGTAGTTATTAAAGAAGTGGCTTACGGAAAAATAGGATTGTGGAAAGTAGGAAGGAACTGTTTCACAACCTATCTTTTTCTGTTATTAGTATTTTTATATTATTTTATTACTAAAAGAAAGTAGTTCAAAGACTTGACTCAGTCTTTTTTTTGTTATTATTTTAAAGATGAATTGAACGTGCATATCAAGAAACAGTTTTAAAACAGTTTCAATTTCTTTTTTTATAAGTTTTGTTTTTTCTTATTTTTAAGTTTTGTTGTTTTATTTTATACTCTTTTACTTTTATGTTATTTTCTTTTTTATTATTAATTTTTTTTGTGAGAAGTTAAAATTGAGTGAGAAGTTACAGAGAGTTAAGGAAATTTTTTTAATTTGTATTTTTTCTAATTCTTTTATTTTTTTAAGGAGAGAAATATTTTGGAATATCTCATTATCTATTATTTCACTCATATTTTATTTCTTGATCAATCTTGAACAATTTTGAACAGTCTTAAACATAGCATAGCTCACAGAACCAAATCATTAATTTTTTTTATATTTTTTATTATTTATTTAACCGGACGAAATCGGTTGTTGACAGTTGCTCCTCTTTATTTAGATTTTACTAAATAATTTAGAAATTAAAAATTTCAAATTATTAAAGTAAAAGATAAGTAAAGACAAAACAACTCATTTCGTCCGAAAGAAAAAATATTTTTTCAAAATTGAGAACTCAACAAAAAGAAAAATGATGTCATGACCTTGATCTTTTGAGAATGAGAGGATTATGAATCATTACTAGAGATCTGACTTTGAGTCTTTTCTAGAAAAAATTAAATTAAATTAAATTAAATTAAATTAAATGCTGAAAAATAAAATGTGGAGATTCAACTTTGAGTCCTTTCTCACATAAACTGTAAAATAAAGTGTGGATACGACTTTGAGTCCTTTCGCACACTAGCAGAAAAGTAAAGAATGGTTGTGACTTTGCTTCTGTAGAGAGCCAAAAACCAAAGAATGGCCAAGACCTTGCTTCTGTAGGGGATCAAGTGCCAAAAGCGAATGTGACCTTGCTTCTGCAGGAGATCAACATACCAAAGAATAATTGTGACTTTGCTTCTACAGGGAGTCAAAAATCAAAGAATGGCCAAAACCTTGCTTCTGCAGAGGATCAAAGGCCAAACACAAATGACACCTTGCTTCTGCAGGGGATCAACATATCAAAGAATAATTATGACTTTGCTTTTGTAGGGAGTCAAAAATCAAAGAATGGACAAGATCTTGCTTCTGTAGGGATCAAGAGCCAAAAACAAATGTGAACTTGCTTCTGCAGGGGATCAACATATCAAAGAATAATTATGAATTTGCCTATGCAGGGAGTCGAAATCCAAAGAATGGCCAAGACCTTGCTTCTGCAGGGGATCAAGAGCCAAAAACAAATGTGACCTTGCTTTTGCAGGGGATTAACATATCAAAGAATAATTATGACTTTGCTTATGTAGGGAGTCGAAAACCAAAGAATGGCCAAGACCTTGCTTCTGTAAGGGATTATGAAACCATTATCTGAAAGTCCAATCTATGATTTGTTTTTGCTTTAAATGCATGTTTGAATGCATGAGAATTTATGATTTGCTTTTGTTTTTTTCACTAGGGAATGGATGCATGAATGCATTTATGAATGCATGGCATGAAACTGTTTGAATTTTTATCCATTTGAATGAATTGAATGCATGACTCTATGATATTGCATGAAATTTTGACTTGCATGAGATTTTATTTTTATTATTTGAAGATGCTCATATAAATGTATTAGAATTTCTGATTTTGGCCTTTTCGAATGCATGAAGATTTTGATTTGCAATTTTGTTCCTCTCCTTAAACCAAATATTTTTTTATGCAATCATTGAATTCATTAGGGTTGAATTTTGAATTTGAAAAAAGGTATTCACAAACCTTAATGCCTAACACAACAATTGTAAATGTGATAGATTCTAACATTTTGATGCATATGTGTCAGAATGGGTGGATGAACAAAAAAAAAATGTGGGCAAGACATGTTAAACTCCAAATAGGCAATGAGTGCAACTTTATTTTGAATCTTTCATACTCTTTGAGAGCTGATCATGAACGCAACAAAATTGTCCCAATTTTTGACAAAAATGAGAAATTAAAGTTCAAAATGATAGCCAATTTTGTTGGGTTAGATGAATAAAAATGGATTTAGTGAGAAACTGAGGTAATGCAACCTATGTGGAGAAAGCTGCATCTTTAAGAAAATAAACAGATACTGATTGAAACAAATGGAAGTGCCCCCAGGTTTAAAATATGGATGACAAAAGTAATTCGGCCTTAGGTAGAGAAAAATATGGGAAAGACACAAATAAGAAAGGATTGCCCCAAAGTTGGTGTTTCTCTGACACTATTTTGATCTTGTTCAGTTGGCAAATTTGTATCATCCTTTTCGTCAAAAGCTTTTTTTATTTTTGAAACTTGACATGTATTAGCGATCACATTCCTCTATTGCAAGGCTATTCTTTGTAAAAATCATTGACAATCATTTTTCAATCAACATGAACTTTATACGTCTTGTAATGTGGTCAGGGTTTAAAAGGTTATGAAGAAAAAGATATAGAGGCTCAAAAAACGTTTGTGGGTTTTTTTTTGTTTTTTTTGAAACAAGAATCACCAACTGAGTGTTGTGAGAAACAATTCATGTTCTTGCCGAGATCGTCTTCTTCTTTTCTTTCTTTTTCTTTCTGTTTTTGTGATAGCATCTTTTGTTTGCGAATCATCCTCATCTAAAATTGATGACACACATTTTCCTTTTGAATTTCTTTTCTTTGATTTTGACTTGGGAGCTTTTGATACACTCCTTCTTGGATTGATCTCTTTCAAGAAGCTTTTGATATGTATTCTATTCTAGCATGTTGATGATCCTTGTTTAGGGTATTTTTGAAATATATAATTTTTAGGCTCAAAGAAAGGTACAGTGGAATTTTATTGATATTTCAAGATGAAGAAACATGGCCATATATCATTTTGAATTCTGATTGCTTGATTTTCAGAGAGATTCACTCCTGCAACAGTTTTCATTGACTCTCAACACTTGTCATTTTTCTTTTTCTTTTTATCGTCCTATCTTTTGCTTAGATTGCCCTTTACGGGTTTTCAGTCTAACAAACTTTTATTATCTCTTTTTTTTCGAATGCTTCTGAGAAAAAGAGATTGAAATTAAGATTAACCACATGAAAAAGAAACAACTGATTGCCCCAATGTGATGCTCATTCTAGATTTTGATGATTGACACTGCAGATTACTGAGACAAATCCTTTCTCTTTTGGGCTGGATGAAGGAAGGCTCAAAGAGGTTTCTAGAGCATATGCATGCAAATATGTTATATCTGAATAAATCAATTTAATTCTTTTTTTTTATTTTTTATGTCAAGCCTTAAGATTGTGCCAAAACTTTTGCCTTCACTTTTATTTTTCATCAATAGATTCAATGATTCCATAAACGTGGTTTATTGTGTAATTTTTTTTATCCATCCCACGACATCCTTTAGAACTCGAGAAAATCTTGTAGACAACTTATGGTGTATACTTCTCTCTTAGCAATAACAAAGTATCAAAGAAAATTTTATTTCATCACAAGATAATGCAGATACGATTCCAATGTTTTTTTTTTTTGCACAAAGTTCAATATTCCAAAAATATTACATTTCCCAGACTATGGAATTAGATTATGCATTAAATCTTTAAACTGTGTCAGAGTTTACCAATAACGATAACTCTTCTTCATCCATCCTTGTGAGAATTAGCGCTCCTTCAGAAAAAACTTTCTTCTCAATATAGGGACCTTCATAGTTTGGCATCTATTTATCGCGATGATCCTTTTGAATATATATGATCTTTTTAACCATTAGATCTCCTCGAAAATTTCACGAACAAACCTTTTTGTCAAATGCATTTTTCATTCTTCTTTGATATAACCATCCATGACATACATCGTCTAGTTTCTTCTCATCAATGAAACTGAGTTGATCATATATTGCTTGGACCCGCTAAGATTCTTCCAACTTGATCTCCATCAATACTCTGAGAAAAGGTATTTCAACCTCTTTACTTGATGCAATTTTACTTCCCTTATCTCTTGTTCAACTAATCTCCACAATTTTGAAGAGGGTTCACATTTTTCTTCATATTCATCATTTTCCATATTATCGTCGGGGTTGTAATATTTAGATACCAAATGTTGGAATGATTATTTTCAAAATATATGTCATCATATCTGCATTATTCAATATTACAAAAATAAATAGACAAGACAAAAAGTTTGGATGAAAACACAAAATTTTATTGAAACTGGATCATTGTTACTGCTAAGAGAAAACATCACACGAGAGAAAAATTGCTCAAAACTAATCAAAGGTTTCTTTTTTCAAAGCATTACATTTCATCCTGTGCAAACACCACAAGTATATCTACAGATTCCCAATTGCCAATTTGTTCATTGGGAAGACAAGGGTGCACAAGATTGGTAATTTCATCTCCATGCTCCTGCTCGATTGTTGCCACTTGATCAACATTGGCGCTAGTCGAAGCTTTTGCATGACCCGTTGAGGGATTCTTTTCCACACTCGGCTTCTGCTCTTGAAAAGTAGGCCACCCTGAGTTGAGCAAAGATTGCACTTTATATTTGAGTGCTTAACACAATTTTCAGTTGAATGGCTAACCTCTCCACCATGATATTCACACTTTGCATTGGCGTCATAATATCTGGAATATGGCGGTTGTATAATCCTTGCTAGACATAGGGCCACTATCGTATTTTTTAGTAGATCAAGTAACAGCTCTGTGTAAGTCATTGGGATAGGAGTAAACTTCACAACCTTATCTCTTGAATTACTCCTCTGACTACAACCTTGACTCTGCATTTGATTAAAACTCTAACCTTCAATATTAGGCTAAAATGCATTATTAGGTGTAAATGGAGGTTTGTATGTTGATGAGGACATCCAGGCCCAAGCCCAAGTGCAAACTCCAATTGAAGAATCTTTGCAAGGATTGGGGGGTCCTATGACTAGAGCAAGGGCTAAGAAGCTAGAGGAGTCATTACAACAAGTGGTGGCAATAGTCTTTGAAGCTGCAACAAATAAGAAAGACTTTGAGGCCATCAAAATTCAAAATATACTAATAATTGAAGGCCAATAGTTACTTAGACAAATAATAAAAGAAATAAATGTTGGTGACAGGTTTTGAGACC
>Ga0209700_104496_pt1 | contig 25044 bp, 12 predicted proteins | sample SiratroredBW_FD_187528 | JGI IMG/M metagenome (GOLD analysis project Ga0209700, IMG submission 187528) | Root nodule microbial communities of legume samples collected from California, USA - Siratro red BW (SPAdes) (version 2) | ecosystem: Host-associated > Plants > Roots > Nodule | place: USA...
AAAAAAAAAAAAAAAAAAAAAAACAAGATTTGGAAATATCCCCCATTGGAAAAAAGTTAGAGGGGATTCACGTTTGTATATAATATATGAACATGAACTTGTTAGATAGCATTGAGACTATGTTGATCTACACTAAAACTGTGCTTAACAACCAATTATGTCTCAAATTGTTGAAGTTAGAGACTTTTATTAAATGCTCAATATATATATATATATATATATATATATATATATATATATATATATATATATATATATATATACATATTAAGAATTGGTTTTAATGGTCGTGCAAAGGGAAAGATAAATTAGTCACGTTTAATACTAAATATAAAGTTGAAGTTACTTTGGTAATAGTAATGGAAAGGCATAGATGTAATTTGAATTTTGTTAATTGAGTGTCACAATAATTAGTACGTGATTATTGCGAATTTCTTACTTATTTTTTAATTAATTTTTTATTTCTTATATTTAATAACTTATATATGTATTTTTTTATTTATTTTACATTTATTAGATCTTGAAAAAAATTACATATTTTTAAAACTAAATTTATGATAATAGAATAAAACTTATTTTTTCTTTTCACGTTTGAGCTCAAAATCCTGATGCATCCTAGCCAAACTTCTTTCATCTTAGTAAATTTATATAACCACATTTTCTCAATATTTATTTACGGTGCTTTTCAAGTTGGAATTTTCTCCAATGAAATAAAATGATATTAGCCTCTAACTAAGTTGAGTTTTCATATTTTTAATTTAGCAATATTTTATTTAATTTGTAGTCAATATGATATTTTTAAATAAATTAAAGAAAGTAAGTATCAGTTTATTACAATACAGGATAAATAAGTGATATTTATTAAAAATATAAGAGATAAACACCTATCCAAAATTTTTAAGAGATTTGAGTGTCATGTTATTAAAATGATTGTAAATATCATTTGATATGAGCTCCAAGAAGTTAATTGTAGTTTCCATGTTTAAAGTAATATAGGAGCTGTCTTTTCTAAAATAAAATATTATGTTTCAATACTAGAATTGATTTATAATCCTGATTAGAAATCAGTAGTTAAAATTAAATATAACCTTAATCCAATTTAAAATTAATTACAATCTCAATTATCAATATTTTAGTTAATAATTATTATTGTTTTTTATTTTCATGAGTTCTTTCTCACATCTTAAAAATCAAATCATTTTATAACCTTGCTTTGCAAAATATAGAAACTTGATGAAAGGGAAAGAGATGGAACGGGAAATATGGAAAAAGAAAAATTCTGTGTTTAATATTAGATAAACATAGAAGTGATCGAAGCATGGTATAAGAAAAAAAGTTGGTAGAGATATTAAATGAATAAATTATTTGTTCCGCTATAAATTTATTAAAGATGTTAGTTTCAATTTATATAGTATTGATTATTATTTTTTAATAAATAATATATAAAATCATCTTCGTTGTTGTTCTTTCTAAACTAAAAATATTTATGATGTGACGTTACAATACCAAATTTCATCATCCAATAAATGCATGTACATAAGATTTATTTCGATAACATCTCAGTATGAATGAGAAGTGCTTTCATAAAAAAATAAGAAAACTTTGAAATTAATTATTTTTATAAGTTAACGTTAATTAACTTATCCAGAAGTTAAAAAAAAAGAATTTAAATGAAATATGAATAAGTTCAACACAATAATTTATTTACCTTATAAAATAATGAATTTTATTTTTTCTTATTTTCCTTTCTTAAAAATATTTATGAATAAATTTATTCAAACATATTCAAAATAAAAAAATGGACATAAATTGCAATGAAAAAAAAAAGATTTTGATTCCTGTAAATTTCATCAAAATCCATTTTAGTTCTTATATTTTAAAATTGATATATTATTAATCTACCTCTACCTTATAAAAAATAAGTGATTTTAGTTATTGTTTATACTTAACCTTAGTGAGAAATGTTTGTTGACTCCATTCCACCGCCATATTGCCTAAAACTCAATATTGTAATATTAAATAATGTTTCGCTTTTATCAAAGAATAAAGAAAGTATTCATAGTTATCCATCATATTCCTCATAATAAAATAATCTATATGTATTTTTCACATACGTATTAGGAAGTTATCAAATTAGATTAGCCTTATCTATTTTTATTTATAACTAGATTTAGTTAATTTTAATTATTTCATAAATTTAAATCATTTAATTAAATTTTTATTAAAGTTTGAAATCTTATCATGTTAATACGATTTTACATGAATTTTTTAGTTACAATTATGTCATACGATTAATCTATTTTTATAAAAAGAAAACATTTATTTAGTATTTTTGCCTATGCAGTAATCCCAGAGGGCAATTATTGAAGGGTGAGAGTATGGAGAAAAAGGTTGAAGAAATTTAGTGTGGTGATAGCCCACTCTATTATGTCTATAATTAGACGTAACATATCTTGTAAGAAGGTGTGATTCATTAGGGGCCTGTGGTCCTATTTCTTGTATACCAAAAACCACCAATTCACACATCAGAAAAGGATTTTCTGTATCATTCACATTACTCAAACAAAACAAAATATCTACTTTAGCTAACTTCATTTCATTGATTCTCTTTTATGCATTTATTTGCTTACTTTTATAACCACGTTGCTCAATAAAAAACTCCCATACCAGTTTATCTATTTTATAGGCTCTACTTATTCTACATTTAGCTTTTTCTCAAAGCTTATCTTCTTCTTTTTAAGGTGGTTGAAACCATGTTTTTATATTTCTCTATTCTTTAGAGACTGCTACGTGTATTCCCTAAAAAATTAAGAAACAATAAATATACTTAAGTGAGTTAAAAGTTAATTATATTATCCGTTCTTTTTTTTACCAGATGTACATCTATATATATACATGAATGGTTTTTCTTTTTATAAGTGATAATTGAAAAATTGAATGAAATCTCATTTGTGTGAGAATTTGATAATTCTTTTCTTATCTTTGTTTTGGTTGTTATTTTTAGAATTTTTTTCAATGTATGAACATTTTTAGACTTAGATAGTGTGTTCTTCTCATTTCTTTCCCTTTAGTCTATTTTTATTTTATTTTTTTACTTGTTTACCTTCATACTTCCATTTGCATCATTTTGATTCTTTTTTAAGAGAAGTTTTCCCTTTCATTTCCTTTTTAAGGGATCAAGATCCTATGATCCACGTCTAGTGGTAACAAGTCGCTGTCAAAAATTAAGAAAGAACTTTAAACATCAGTAGTAGGTTACAATTGAAGCCAAATAGTAAAATCATTCAAAAATTTACAGTGGACATTAATTAAGTAATAATATTTAATATATGAAGATTGCATATATTCTTTTTAGGTACACTTAAGTCTGTTACACCAACTACCGTAACGGTATTGGGTGAAATAAATATGGAATATTTATTAGATGAAAAAGGTTTAGTAGTAGTTTTGATATTTATATTTTATAAAAACTTGTGATATTATTGTCTATTTTCTGTTTGTACAGTTTTCGTCTATTAATGTTTAATTATATGTAATTTTGATTTTTGAATTCTTTGTATGCTTTGAACCTGTAACTTTTAACTATAGGAAACCTTGTTTAACTTTAATTTTTTTAAATATATTAAATTATCATCTAATTACATTTAAATTGGTAACTCGTGTACAAAGTAACAAAAATACATATAATTGATTGAAAATTCTATAAACAAATTTAGGGACTTATATGTCGGATAATTAAAATTGTAGAAAAAGGTTAGACAAAAGTAGTAAATTTTGTAAAATAGAATGATAAAAATCACAATTAAACTGAAAAATTACTACTTTCTTATCTTTAAACCTTAATATTAGTACCAATTGTTCATCAAAAACACACAATATAAACATTATGTTCTAACATGGTTTATTATATAGTATTCAAACATGGATGCTTCAAAGTCCAACGTTGTTTCACTCGGTGTGTCCACAAGCCTCAAGAGCTTTCCCAGTTAATCTGAAAAACTTGTATTCCTCTACGATCTCACCACCCATCTCTTCGTAAAACCCTATGGCATTAACATTCCAATCAAGTACGACCCAGTCAACCCTTCCGTACTTCATTTTTGTTGCTTGCTTTGCCACCGCAGAAAGCAGCATTTTCCCGAACCCCATCCTCCTATAACACTCCCTCACGTACAAGTTCTCCAAGTAAAACCCTGGTTTTCCCAGAAAAGGAGAATAATTTGGAAAAAACAGCACAAACCCTACGACAGTGACACCATCCTTGCTCTTGAATGTGTCTCGCTCGGGGTCCTCGAAGGGGAGGCTGAGATTCACGAGCTTAGTGAGGGGTTGGAAGAAAGGGTTGGAGTCGAAGGTTGAAAAAGGGATGGGGGTGGGGGAAGCTTCTAGAAGGAAGATGGTGAAGGAGTGGAAGGGCTGGGCGGTGGAGGAGAAGAGGGTGGCGGACAGGGAGAACTCGGTGGCGGAGAAGAGGTGGGTGAGGCGTTCGAAGACGGCCATTTGGTGGATGAGTTTGTGGATGTGGGGAATGTCGGAGGGGGCGGCCAGGCGGATGCGCGTGAAGAGACGGTGGCCCAATGGGGTGGTTTTGGGTGTCAGAGACGGCGGCGCTGTGGTGGCCATTGATCTTGGTTCGGAGGAATGTAAGGTGGTGATGTGTTATTTAGTTGGGTGTGCATGTATGGGAGTAATATAAGAGGACATGTTTCGTACTTGGTTGTAGCACACCACTCTATTATTGGAGGAGGCTGCTGGCAATATGTAAGTTGTTCAAAAGTTTTTTCAATTGTTTATTGCAGTAATTATTATTTATAAATAAAACATATTATTTTATCGTCTTTTTCATAGAATTAGTCTATATGAAAAAGAGTAATAACAGTTGCAATAAACCGTGAGAATAACAAATTAATTAAAACGTAGTAAACACCAACAAATTAAAATGAAAAAAGAAATCACAAATAAATCAAAATTAAAACTAATCAGAGTTTAAACTAAAAAAATTAGGAAGGGATAAATATGAGAACTTTTCAATATTATTCCTAACGATTGTGAATAAAACTACGATATCATATAACAAAAACTAAAACAAGTTTAACTGAAAAACTTTCCTTCGTTCAAGATAATAACTTTTACATATAATTTAAAAAAAAAAATTAAAACATATAAAGAGCACACTTAACAATAAAAATTAATACAATAATAATTATTATAAATATAAAAAATATGATAACAATTATAACTTATTATCAAATAATTATAACTTATTATCAATTAGTTGCTCTTTCATTATTATTGTATAAAATTCACATATATTAGTTCTTTAATCAAATTAATAAAAAGTGACACAATATTAACATACCTTTATCATTTGTAAGTGAAGTAGCGGTAGAGTTTTAATTTTCAAAATGTTATCCACAACTACTTAGTGATCTAGAGAGTTAATATATATTATATATAAGGTGGTTATCAATTCTAAACAACAATAAAATATTTTATTTGTAGTGTCATTGTTTAGAACATTTTGCTTTCATTATACATATTTTTAGTTTATATGGACTCCATAAGATAGTTTGGAGATAACAACACCAACTCAAGCTTTTAGAGATCAACATTTGTAGACATCTTGCACATATCATGGATATTTAGTTTTAATTTTAATCCCTAAACTATTTTGCATACCAAAATCAACCCTTAGAGTGGTTAATAAAAAAAAAAGTGGACGATTCATTAAAAATCAAATTTAATGTTAATGTTGCACAAATGATCAAAGTATTAGAAAAAACTCAATTACTTTGTTCAACCATGAAGTGTAACAATCATAAAGTAATGATTTGATTCATGACTTTTAAAAATATATTTATATTAACCACCACAACATTAAAAATATACAATTTATACATTTAATTTCATTCTTATTTTTCATCAAATTACGTGTGTTATCTTTACAAGTGTTTAGGTCAAATTTCAATTTCTCTTTAACTAATCATTCAAATATTCTTTTATTCATTCTGCTCTATTTTTTTAAAAAAAATTATATGATAAATTATTAGTATAAATAAACTAAATTATACTATAATACATTTTTTCAACCCAATTTTCAATTTAGTTATTATACACTTGTCAACTTCATTTACCTTCATAAACTTCATTATTATAAGTATACAATAATATTACTTCAAAAATTTGTTAGTTGAAAAATTTATTTCTATACATTTTTAATTTCCTTTACCAATATTTCTAAAATATTTTTTTTCCAATTATCAATATTTTATTTAAAATATTGATTATACACAACTCACAAATTTCAACTGAATGAAAAACTTTTCAATCATTTTCTCACAAGTCTTTCGTTCTTCTACTTATTCATAAAATTTACTTATTTACATACTTTTAAAAATTATATTTTCTAAAATATGTGTCCTTTAAATTCGTTATTTATGAAAATTTATATTTCTCTAAATTTATATGCTATGAACACTTATTTTTTAAAATTAATTTTTTTTTACTGCTGAATACATTTAATCATATCACATACATTTCATTATTGTCTTAAAATCCTTTATTTCTTTTCAATAAAATTTCTCTTATTTAAAAAATTATCTATTTTTAAATATATTTCTTTTGAATATTTGTTTATTTAATTTTTTACTCTCTAAATAATTAAATCTTGCACATTTACTAAATATAATTATTTATTATTATTATTAAAATTAATTTTAATATTTACTCTAACCGATTGTTTTCAATTAATTATTTTTCTCAAAATTTTCTCCTTTATATAATTTAATAAATCAAAAACGTAAAAAAAAAAATAAAAAACTAGCTCAGAATTTAGTTATCTGGAAACGGAATCCCGACTATATTTTAATGTCAGATAAGTTAATCTAAGAATAGAATTCGACATTTCGAACATCCAATTTTGACCTAAATAAAAAACAAATCTATGTGTGTAAATATTTCGCAAAGTGTGCCATGAAGAACAAAAATCGAATCCATACTACGTTAGGAAAAATTTCCATGAATTAACTTAACTTGTTCAATCTCTTTGTAGTGTCACTGTCTTTCAACTTGTCCATCATGAATTGATGAAAATAACAGAACATACAGAAGTAATGACTCTTCTGCATCTTCTTGTAACCAATAATGAAATCAAATAATAAGAGGATATTAAAAAAGTAAAAATATCTTAATCATTCAGTATAACAAAATTGAATTAAAGGTCTCTAAAATTATAATGTGCTTAAAATAGAGAAAAATGTTTTTTGAGTGATATAGAATCTGGGAGAAGATGCAGAGGGCAATTATTAAAGGCTGCGTATGGAGAAAAAGGTCGAAGGAATTAAGTGTGGTGATAGCCCACTCTATCTGTCTCTTTACTCATATTGCCTGCCCTATAATTAGATATAATATATCTTGTAAAAATGTGTGATTCAGAGGAGTTATATCCTTTTGAGTAATGCCTTATGGACCAAAATGAAAACAGTGACTCCATTCATTAGGGCCCTGTGGTCCAATTTTCCATCATTGCCTTTTCGTGTATGCCAAAAACCACCTCAACCACATCCACCAATTCACACATGTGTAAAGCTTTTCTTGCACCCACCAAATTTGCTCATTCACATTACTCAAAAATCTATGCAAAAGAGTGAAAACAAAAATATCTAGTTTACAACATACATTATGGCTAACTTCATCTCATTGATTTTGTTTTATGTATTCATTTGGTTACTTTTAGAATCACATAACATCATACTTGCCTTTTTTCTTAATACAGTTGCTCCATATCAGTTTATCTAATGTAGTACTTTTTGTGGGACATATAACAAATATTTCTATTTTATATGCTTAGTTATTCTACATTTAGTATTATATGTAGTTCCCCCTCCTCCTCGTAAGCCCCGTTAGCTTTTTCTCAAATCTTATCTTCTTGTTTTTAAGGTGGTTGAAAGCATGCTTAATTATATGACCAAACTTGTGGCCAAATAGTAAATGATTCAACAAAAACAAGACAAAGATATTTATCAGACCAAACTTGTGGCCAAATAGTAAATGATTCAACAAAAACAAGACAAAGATATTTATCAAATTTCTTCTAAAGGTATAAAATTATGCAGTAGCATTATGCTAACATATTCTATTAATTTAACCATCTAGTAAATTGTATTAAAACTAAATAGATTCAATATCTTAAATGTAAACAAGGTCCAAGGTTATGGTCCTGCGTCTTACCCCTCTATCTAAAAGATAAGGGCATGTGCATCAGTTCTCACAGGCAGCACTTGTTTACAATATCTTTGCATTTGAGGTAAATCACGTCTCTGAGTCAGTCTCAACCGGTTCTTCTGCTTTATCTCCTTTTATTTTGGAACAAGCTTCTGTTCTTCTCTTTATCCACTGTTCTCTCTCATATCTTCCTCTAACCTTAATTTCAGTTATCTGTAGTTCTGTCAGATACTTTATAGGTTCACCAATTCAGTCTTGTATCTTCTTCTGCTGTGCTTAACTTTTAAAGGGTCCTCTCTTTCTCTCTCTCAGTTTGAGTTTCATTTCACTGCAGTAGGAAGTACATGAGACTCTTCCAAAAGTGAGATTTGAAGCCAGAAGCTGGTGAAAGAAGAGAGCTTTTCCACGACATGGCTATGTTTGATCTCAATGTTGACATCAACCATGCTGATGCTGATGCTGGCTCAAGCAGCACTCAAAAGGGGGCGAAACTGCAAAATTTTCCACCTGAAATCTCAGATTCCAGGACCTCCAACTCCTCTGTGTGGAATCCTCCGGATGAAGATTCCTCAAACAATTCCTCTCCCTTGATTTTTGACATACTGAAGAAAGAGAGGGGTGGCTCAGAGTTTGATGCTGCCACTGAAGGAAACAAGGAGCAGAACATGGCACAAAAGGGAGAGATGGTGACAAGGACCCTTTTCCCTGTGAATTCTTATGATAAAGGAGGAAGAGTGCCTGATTTGAAATCGGGGTTGTGGGAGAAGACTCAATTGTTGAACCTGTCCTTTCCTGAGCCAGATGGACAAAATGGACTGAGAACCGTACAGCAGAAGCTACCTCATGTGAGGAAAAATAGGAGAGGACCAAGGTCTCGCAGCTCGCAATACCGGGGTGTCACCTTCTACCGCAGGACTGGTAGATGGGAGTCACATATTTGGTATGGTTTATGATGTTGAATTTGTAGTCCAAGATGTTAGTTTCAATATATTTTCCTGATAGATCATAAAAACTAATTTGTAGTCCAAGATGTTATGGTTTTAAGTTTGGTCTATTAGTACCAAGGTTTTAAATTGTTGTCACGGTTACTATTTTGACATGATCCATAGCATTGTAGAAAATTGTGGACAAATGTAGTTGATGCAGTTACAATTGTGGTAACTAAGTGGTGACAGACCCAAAAAAAACCTTGACATTGCAGCTCCAATTGGTTGAAGATGGTTGCTCAAAACTTTTGTGATTATAGTTCATGACATGGTTTTGGAGGTCTTTTCAACCACAGATGTGCATATGACCATAAATGTAGTTGCATGTGCCTATAAATTTTTTAACTACCCTTGAAAGCAGTAATCTTAAATATTGTCCCTGCTGTCATTAACTGTTTGGTGGTCTGGACTAACATAATTGAATATTTGCTCTTATTGGGTGCAGGGATTGTGGGAAGCAGGTCTATCTGGGTAAGTTGATATTTATTTTGGTTGGTGTTTTTTTCATTCAAATTGGTTACTTGGAAGCTATTTATGTGGTGATTTATTTTTTAGTATATGTATATTTGGTTTACTGAATTGGCCTAATTTGATTTTTGTTAGGCGGATTTGACACTGCTCAAGCTGCTGCAAGGTAAGGACTGCACTTTGACTGAAGCCAAAACTGCATTGTTTGCAACTGCTTTTTCTGGTTTATTTATCTGTAACACTTGCTCACAAACTTGATATTGTTCTCTGCACAGAGCGTACGATAGGGCTGCTATTAAGTTTCGTGGAGTAGATGCTGATATAAACTTCAGTTTGAGAGATTATGAGGAGGATTTGAAGCAGGTATTGAACAACAAGCATTTATGGCCATCAGTTTTATTTGATTTTTCTGTCACAATTTAATTCATGATTTAATTGAGTTGTAGATGAGAGCTTTGAGTAAGGAAGAGTTTGTGCTCGTACTTCGTCGACAAATCAATGGAATGTCGAGGAGGAGTACAACATACAGAGGTGCATTAGCTCTTCACAAAGGTGGTCAGGGAGAACCAAGAATGGGACCATTTCTTGGCAAGACGTGAGAACTTCTATTTCAAGCATTATGCCTTATTCAAACTTTATTCATATCTTCTATGCAATGTTTCATGTGGCCTTGCTATTTAGTTAATTATATTGTTAATCTCATATCTCCAATAGTCCTTTATTGGGATACTGAATTTATTGTCCTTGTATGAAACTGTGTAGATATAATATAAGGAGTAATCCAAAAGAGTTTTTCATTTTATATTTTCTTTGTGCAGATTTTATCCCAAGTCTTCCATCAAGTATGATGAGGGAAAAGTGGAGGCCAGTTTTAGACCTTTTACCTATAAGGAAAAAATAATTGCAAATTCCAGTATAGCAGGTTCTTGATGATGTGCTCAATTTCCTTTTCTGCTTTGTTTCTTTTCTATTGTCATTTGTGCTTTAGAACATTCACTCATGAAAGTTCACTTTTAATTGAAGCAGGCACTTGCCATGATCTTGATTTGAGCCTGGGGATTTCTCCATCTTCTAAAAAGTTGAAGAATTGTGATTTTGGTGGAGAGTATTCCTTTGGATGTATGGCTTGTAAGATACCTGAGGAAATAGGAACAATGGTACTACTATTTGCTTCCCTTCTTGTTGCAATATTTTTTTGTGTTGAGTTTCATCAATTCCACTGTTAAATAATTTTTTTAATTAAGCAGATTAAGTATATAAAATTTTATAGTTAATTAGTTGATATTCCTTTCATTCAACTGTTAGATTGAAGGCTCAAGTTATGATAAACAAGGAATCTAATTAAAAACTCTTACTAAGTCTAGCAATAAAGAAAAGCGGGTCAGTATAACTTTAAAGATAATTAATATTTGTTTATAATAGTTTATGATTGGATGACTAAGTAAAACTACTTTACATTGGCAATGGCAGCATCTCTGCAATGATGACAGAATAAGAAGTGTTCCTTTGCAGAAGTTTTCCAACTTGGCTTCACATCTTTGCAGCAATGGCTCAAGGCCTTTGCCATCAAATGCAGCATCATCAGGATTCGTCTCTTCTTCTGGCTGTCTCATCAGCCACACTTCCAACCAGCACACATACTAATTGTGCCAATAATTGGCACTGGCTCAGCCACAGAACTCATCATTAACTTCCCAAGGTTGTGGGGCCAAACCACTATAAACAAAGCATATTTCACTATTTGCTTTCTGGAAGATTTGATGAGACTGAACAAATCATAACCACATGTATCCACACTATAATATTCTATTGATTTCCTCAAATATGATTGTATTCAATAATGTTGCCAAGCATTGATTGCAATGCAAACCAGTAACTTCTGTATTCATTATTGTGATTTAGTACACTCTGTTGCCTTGTGTAAGAGGGCTGTTAAAGTAAGAGACCTTTATTGAAGTATGTAAATATCTTTTTTTAAATGCAACTGGTTTGTGACTTCTGGCTTGTTAGGATTTTTGGCTTCAGGCCCTTGGATCTACCACTTGTCTACCAAAGGAACATTTTTCCTGAATAATATTTTCTTTATTTACCCTTCCAGTGAATATGTCCTTTTAGATTAAGATGTTAAGAACTGTACACTTGTACTGTGATTCCAAGACCAATGAAAGGTATAACCTTAATATGCTAACATTAGGCACCTTATAAAAATCAAGGTGTATCTTCTTTTCATTTCGAAAGAGGTGTTTTAGAACTTAAATTTTACATAACAGAAGGGTGTGCCTTGATTATTATAGGATGGAAGAAGAAACGTTGTAAGCTTAATATGCAAATGTACCCATTATTATGGCCTGCTCTTTGTATTATAAGGTTGTGATTTTTCTTAAAATTGAATGCATTTGGTCTGAACTTCTCATTAAATTAATATCTTTTATTTCTTGATATATAAAGTAAGACGTAGATTATGATGAAGTTGAACACAACGTTGAGTTGAAGTGAGTGACGTAGATTATGATGAGGTTGAACACAACGTTGAGTTGAAGTGAGTTTTTTTAATGTGTAGACTTTTATATATATATATTTATATTTATGTGACCTTATCTTGTTTATATTTTGTAATAAAATAACTTGAATGTATGGGATAATTTTTTTTAATTGACGTTTCAGAGAGAACAAAATAGTTTTGAATAATTAAAGTGGATATAAAGTAGATTTCCTGTTTTTCTTTATCAACACTTGAAACTTTTTTTTTTTCTCATGTTGTTCTTCAATAATTGGTTCATGTTATGAATCTTGATTTTGTTTTTATTGTTGTTTTTTTAAAATAACCTTTTTTTTGTTTTTTAGGTTTTGGACTATAACGACATGGGCTTCACTTTAAAGATCCTAAACAGGGCAATTGTTTCGTGCACCTCTACATTTGCTTCCTGTATCCCATCATAATATCGTAATGTCAGAAACATTTTTGCTAGAATATTCAAAAGGAGAATGGTGCAATGTTCTGTTAAGTGGTATAGACGTTGTTCTCCGGCGACCGTGGTGGTGGGTGTTGCAAAGAAAGTTTTTCCGGTAGCATTATCGTGAGTAGGAGGTAAATGGCTTCTGTTTTCGCCTCACGTAGGAGGTGCAGAGTGGGTATAAGGTTGTTGCAGTATTCGTATCCTGAAAATGAGTTTAGAAAAACAAATTCCAGAATGGGTTGTGGGGTGTGTGAAATGTCTTACGAAAAATGTCTTTTATAATACAAAAATCTCTTACGAAAAAATATTTTTCATAAGACAAAAAGCTCTTAAGGAAAATGTGTTCCACAATACAAAAATCTCTTACGGAAAATGTTTTTTATAATACGAAACTTTCTTACGGAAAATATTTTTCATAATACAAAACCCTCTTATAGAAAATGTTTTCCATCATACAAAAACCTTTTATGGAAAATGTTTTCCATAATACAAAACCCTCTTACGGAAAATGTTTTCCATAATACAAAAACCTCTAACTAAAAATATTTTTCATAATACAAAATCCTCTTACAGAAAACGTTGTCCATTGTACAAAAACCTCTTACGAAAAAAGTTTTCCGTAAGGCATTTCACACCCCTACAATCCAGTCTCTTCTGGAAAATATTTTCCGAAATACCCTAACCTCTTTTGTCTTCGTTAACAAGGATATAAATGTTCATTCACGTATTCTGATGAAGTGCAGGAAGCAAATGTACGGGTGCATGAAGCAATTGTCCTTAAACAGTTGGGCATACTCTCATAATTATATTTTTAACCTTTCTCTTGGACTTCTTGGAAGATTCTTTGTTATGTTTGGATGTTTATGACTACGTTTAATAGTAACCTCTTCAGGTTTTAATTCTAATTTCTATTTTGTAGAAGTGAGAGATCTAAACCTAGAAGAAGATCTCTGAAGGTTAAACATTCTCCTTTTGTCTTCTTTCTTTCTTATAAATCTCCTTAATAATGAGATTTGTTTGTTTATTTGGAACTCTTATAGAATTGAAGGATTCAAACACATCTCCATGTGAACAAGTTTATTTAGGCATGCTCATCAAACGCTTTCATGTTTCATTTAGGATTTTTCTCTAAAGTAACTTTAGAGAGTTCATATTTTTTCATAAGAGACATTATCAATATTAGGATCAAACATGTCACTCTTAACTAATGAAAGAATATTTTTGTTGATCAAGACACAACTAATATTTGTTTCAACTCAACCTAGACTTGTCAGCTTAACTCGTCTTAGATTCAACTTGACTCATTCTAATATGGATTGGTTTTGATTTAGTCCGATTTAGGTTCGACCTAATTTTGCTTGACTTGAATCTTGTTTGACTATGCTGGTTTTAGATTATGTTGGGTCCTACTCGACCCAACTTGATATAGGCTTATTTCAACCAATTTGACTTAAATATGACTTAACTTATGAGTCTAGCTCAGGCTAACATGATTAGGGTTTGTCTTAACATAACTTAAAATGAGTATGACCTAATTTAGGTTGACTTTGATTGACACAATTTAACTTATTTTGAACCGAGAATGATTTCATCTTACATGATTTAAACACAATTTGAGTCAACCTTGTATGAGTTAGTCTTTATCCAAACTCGTCTTACATTATTTAACCTAATCCAATCTAACATTTCATTGAAGTGACCTTTAAATTTTCAAAATCCATCAAATTATACTATCTATATACAATTTAAATCTAATTAAATAAATTAAACTTAAAATAAAAAAAAAAAGACTTTAGAAACCTATTAAAGATTCAGAATTTTGCCCATCCCTACTATCTTTTAATACTTTAAACTGTATAGCATATTTCAACTTATAATAAATTTCTTATATGTAAGAAAGTCTTAAATAATTTTATTTATTTATTAAAGGCTTAATTTAAATTTTCTTGAATACTTTAAAAAAACATAACTAATATACTTAAGAAATGACAGTTATTTCAATATAAATAAATAAATAAGTAAATAAGAAGTAAATAAATAACAAAAGAGGGTTAGTTGAAGAGGTGTTGGCGTCATTCTGTCTGTGCCTCCGAAAACAGAAGATGTGGCGCACCATAGACAGCTCCACCCTCAGAGCCTTGCGCCTTAGTTCCTTCCTCATCTCTTCATCTTCCTCTTTTTCTTCTTCTTCTTCTTCGCTCACCACCATTTCTTGCTCCTCTTCCTTCACCACTCTCACCACGCTCATCACCCACTCTCACCCTCACTCTCATTCTTTTGCCCCAACATCCCGCGTTCCCTTCACCGACTCGCGCCGCTTCGCCACCCCCGCTCCCCGCTGCGTTTCGTCCCTCCCCACCCTCGACTGGAACGACGCCGTTTCCTGCTCCGAGGTCGACGCCGAAAGCCCCGATGACGGAACCGTCGACCAAGACACCAAGCCTTGTATTCCCGTCAGAGCCTTCTTCTTCTCTACTAGGTATTTATCATTTCCCCCAATTCATTGGTATGCTTCGTTATTTATTCACTTAGATTTTATTTTTCTTGTAATTTGAAATTGAGAAACAAGAAAATGTGAATGTGAAGGAAGAGCGTGGAGGACTGGTTAATTGGTCTCGGTCCTTCGTAGTTGATCTTGGTTATTATTATTGATATTGTTATTACTAGAGAAAAAAAAAATGCTCGTCCCTTTAGACTCAAATATAAGAAAAAAAGGGGCAATGATTGGTGGACTTTTATGTAAACAAATTTCGATTCCCTAAACCATATTTCATTTATTGTTTGAAAACAAGAATAACTTTACTACTATTCTTAATTAATGTGATAGTTGTTAATTTTGCTTATGCTTGAGTCCTGACTCCTGACCTAGTGTGGAGTTTTAAACTACAAACCTGAGATGGACTTTTACTCTAGCTACCTCAAATTCATATCAACCGTGTTGTGTAATTGTATGACTATATAAAAGTGTTTTTTGCATTATCAATGCATAGTCAGATTTCAGGGACAAAAAAACATAGTTAGTAAAAGAAATAGTTGGCTGCATTGGTATGTACCTGCAATGGCTTCAATGTGGCTGCAATTGTTTTAAAGTCTTGATTAGTGCTTTAAGTTTATTCAATGGGTTACCATTGAAGACTATAATAATGTGCCCCACCCTTCTCATTCACAAATGTAGTTTTGAATTTTGTAATATGCAGTAACTACAGTACAAGTCACTTCATTCTTTTGGCTAAAATTGGCATTTACTTTTAAATGTGAAAGTTGTGCCTTCTGTTCTCCAAGACAGTGCTCATTGTTAATTCTCATGAACTATGCTTGTAGAGTTGTAATTATAGTTAAATAACTCTGGATATCAAGATTGTCTGCCTCTCAAGAAGCATGATCTTGGGTGTGTTTTTCTAATTTTGTTGTCATTAGAAAGCTATAATTTTTTTGAGATGAATGGATAACTAAGAATGTCTTCTCCAGTTAGTGGTAAAATCATGAACTGTTAGGACAAAGTAATGTTGCAGATTTTTCAGGTAGGATAACTAAATGTTGCTACCTGCTTGATGGCCTGTTGTTGCTTCATACTATATATGTATATCAATATTGATTTATTTTATCTCTTTCATTTTTTGAATGTAGTGTTGATTTAAAAAGCTTGGTGGAACAGAACAAACCAAACTTTGTCCCGCCATCATCACGAATGACAAATTATATAGTTCTTAAGTTTGGTGATATGTGTGATTCTAAGGTATGTTGCTCTTGTGCTATGCTTGTGTCCATTTTGTCCTAACTATTTACCCATGTTCTGTCTTATTTTCCTTGTTTATAATTTATCGATATTGGAGGTATGGTATCTAGTATCTAGGTAGTGCATATCCTGTACGGTTAGGAATAATAAGTATTTGATGACATGATTCCAGAAAGGTGTACAAGTTCTGAGGACATGATTCAAAGTAATTAATGCTCATAATTGCTTATCAATTTGTTTTAATTTTACTTGGTGGAAAGATAAATGATGAAATTGTGACCTCAACTACTATTGACTGACTATTTTTTTCTTTTTTCTTGTCTTTAATGGTTAAATTTTTTCATATGAAAAGCATCATGAGACTGGACTCATGCCATTGGTGTGTTATTAAAATCCCTCTACAACGAGGTTCAGGATAGAATTTGAAGTTGGTGAAATCATCTTTGCTCTTACATATTGTTATGATTTTTGTGAATACATGTTCACATTCTATTAATTCAAATTGATGCCACTTCTTTTGTAGTTTTTTTCCAATTATTGATCACTGTTCTTACATAAAGCATTCATGCTCGGGAGGATCAAGTGTATTGTGTACCTTCTAAACTATTTTATTAACATTTGAAGTCATAAGATCAATGATAGTGACTGCAAACTACCTTTTTAGGGTCCGGGTTCTTTCTTGAGTGGAAGCAATGGCTGTTACATGGTGGTTTTTCAGTACGGTTCCATTGTATTGTTTAATGTCCCTGAGCACGAGGTAGATGACTATTTGAAAATTGTTAAGAAGCATGCATCTGGTCTGCTTCCAGAAATGAGAAAGGATGGTGAGTTCTGATATCCAATTTGTATTTAAATTTAAAATATAATGCATTGGTTTTCATCTGTGTTATCTATAGTGGAATATCAAAAATGGAAGAAAGTCAAAAATCTGCCACGTGAAATACCAGATAGCATTGCGGCCAAATGTTGCAAGTCACAAAGCAGTTGAAATACAACACACGCATGTATCAAATGAGAACCGTTATATTTTGTGAATTGAGAACTATAAATATAGGCCATTAGATCATATTTAAATGGTCAATATTAAAAGAAAAATGTACATAACTTATTTAAGTGGTCACATAACCATTAACTAATTTTTAAAGTTGATCATCCATGTATGTTTATATGGTCTAGATATATAGTTTGAGATACAAATGATGTTTATATGACTTTTATTACAAGGCACATGGTAGTTTAATCGAGATACAAATGATGTTTCGGAGAGGCTCTCTTTTGAATAGTGAATCGTAATATTTATAACACATTAAAAAAATAATATATTCTTAAATATTAGACATGTAAACTTGCAAATATACAATTACACCACATAAAAAGGATGTAAACCCAAGTACAACTAGAGAATTCATCAATAAAGGATACAAAATATCTAAAGCCAAAAGATGTTACATGGCTAGATCCCTAAATATCCGAATGAATGGTAGAGAAAACTTAGTTACATATTTTTTTAGTTTGTTTTGGAGATGATGACCTAACATGTCTTTCTAGTTGACATGATTCACATCCTAACACTTGGAGTTGCTTAAGACTAGGAGCTATTATCTTCAACTTGGCTAGACTTGGGTGACTTAGACAATCATGCAAAAAGCTTTGGACTTGAGGTTGCAAAACATGCCACAAGTGGGCTTGAAACAAAGTCCTCATGATTCTTGTCCTTTCCCAATTAGACGGTCCGTACTATGTTCCTGTATGATGAAGGAATTAACATCAAAAGTTACAAAACAATTTAAAGAGTGAGTTAATTGTCGTAGAGAGACTAAGTTATAAGGTCATGGTGGAATGTACAAGATATAATTAAGTTTTAAAACAAGAGATAATGAACTTGATTAATTCCTTGAGATGTAACTTCCATTGATTATAGTAACAAGGCGAAGAAATTTTGGTGAAGAGATAATTAAGAATGAACGACTATTACGAGAAATATAATCAAAGACACCTGAGTCAATTATACCTTGCACAAATTGAGAAATACAAGTTGTTGAAACACTTATGATTGACCTTGGTGGTTGAAATTTTAAGATTTAAGTTTCAAATACTCTTGGTACTCATCTAAAAACTTATACTCTCCTTTCTCAGATTTAGACACATGGCTTGCTTTGTCAGTAAAACTGTTGGAGGCCCACATTGACTAGGAATAAGGATAGAGTATAATATATAAGTGGGGTACACAATCCTCACCTTACAAAGCCAGTTTTGTGAGGATGAGTTAGATATAAATCCACTTACTAAGATAGTATCAGAACCATTTAAAGTCTATCCCAATTAAGTTCTTTGGGGCTATTATGTCACTATCATCAGGTGCCGATATTCATTTCTCAATGTGAGAGAGTGTGTTGGAGATCTCACATCAACTAGAAATAAAAATCAAATTATAATAAATAAGTGGGGTGCAATCCTCACCTTATATAAGGTTGAGTTACGCATAAACCTATTTACTAGGAAAAACCATGCAAGGAGTAACAACTCTCTAGGTGTAACCCATTCTTTTGTAGTATGTGCATTGAGGATGTCTACTTCGACTATCACATCCTTCTTGGTTGCTGCGACCTCCTCTTCCTCACGATGCTTCCATTGCTGATGTTTCAATAACTTCAACTGAATTTTCATCATCAATAACGTCAACTGAATTTTCATCATCAATAACGTCAACTGAATTTTCATCTTTTAACAAGTCTAGTGACTAAGCTATTCATTGAAGGAATTTTATCACTAGCTAAAATTTGGTAATGGGCATTATCAAAATTTGAGTGTAGACTTCTCAGAATTAGGACCAGTTTAAAGTTTTTTGTTGATATCCTCCAATGAATCAGCCACCAGAAATCTCTTCAATTTTTCTACTGCAGCCCAGGCCTTTATTATATGTCAGATTATATTATTATTACACTTTGTGAGATAGGCTACATATTGAGTCACATCAAAGAGATGTTGAATGTTATTAGCAAAAATATCTTGCGCCTTTTTCCAAAAAGAAGAGCATGTCATTAGCAAAAATATCTTGCACCTCTATTTGAATATTGTGTTTTCTTGGATTGTGGTATTAATTCTATTTAACACTTACGCATGTCTAAGCTTAGTCACTTTTTTCTTGACATTTGTTGGAAAGGAATATAGACATTGCCCATATTTTGTTGTGTTGTAGTTTGGAATTTCTGATCCATGTACTGGTGGATTCAAGCAGTACTCTTTATAGACATGTGAAAATCTACTATTATCGTAGCGTGTATATTACTGGGTCTATGAAATTATTATTCAAATACACTATTGCCTTATGTTTTTCTTTAATTTTAAGTTTCTATGGTCTTTCTAAATGCTTTTTATACAATTTAACTTTTATTCTGTTTTGACTTTTGAGATTTTAGAGTATGAAGTTAGAGAAAAGCCATCTTTAAGCACATGGATGCAAGGTGGACTAGATTACATAATGTTACAATACTTGAACATTGACGGAATTCGAACTATTGGTAGTGTGCTAGGTCAGAGTATTGCTCTTGATTACTATGGTCGGCAGGTATGCTCATCTTGTCAGGATTTTCTGATATTTGTATATACCTTATACTGGTGATATTCCTCTAAGGGTCTACTCTAACAGCTCCCTTCTTTTATTCTAGGTTGATGGGATGGTTGCAGAATTTACAGACATAAACCGTGAGATGGAAGCTACTGGAAAATTCAAAATGCAAAGGAAGAAACTTTTCCAGTTGGTGGGCAAGGCAAATTCAAATCTTGCTGATGTCATTCTAAAGCTTGGACTATTTGAGAGGTAATAATTCTGAATGTGGTTACAAATTTTACAGGTTAATTTTAGTTTCTAAAATTGAAAAGGAAAATTGTACTTGTGTTACTAGTTGCTGTTTATTTTGGTAGACTCATGTAGTTTCAATATTAAAATCTTAAAGGGCAATCTAATCAATGAAACAGTTGGATCTAGAGAGGGTAGGTGTATGAAACCTTAAACCCTCAAATGGAAGGCTGTTTTCAAGATTTGAATATTACTTCTAGGTCACAAGACAACGACCTTATCATTGCACAAGGTTTTTCCTCTCGAACGTATGTTGAATAGAAAGAAGTTAAAGGGTAAATTAAATATTACTGCATGATACACAGCACAAATATGATGTGTACCAGTTGCAACATGCATTACAACAGTAAGATTATTCTAAAAATATGCACAATTAGATACATCTATAAAGATTCATATTTGGAATATACTTCTTGATTATTATTAAAGACTCTTAGAAAATTGATTTTGAGTCTAATTCAACATTGCAAAACCAATTTGTAAAATGAGTATAGAGGAGGCAGCAAGTGGATGTGAATGCCAGATCGGGGAGGCGTGAATCATCGAGAGATTGCAATGTTGGTCGCCCCCGTCTTCAGAAGCTGGGTTTCAACGGTCCATTTGTTGGCTAAAAATGAATTAAACCAAAAAGAAGCCCAAACACTCGTGTCATGTGAGCCTTTTGTTTCGCTAGGGTTCCCATACATTTAGAAATCAGAAATGAGGGAGACTCTCACACGACCACACACACCCCTCTTGATTTGATGCTATTGCTGCCACTGTTGTCGAACAACCATCGTTGTTGTTGCTGTCAGCCATCAAAGCACTCACGCAGCTCCCTTGGCTGCTAGCTTCACCTTTATTGGCATCTCAACACTCATGGCCATCGTCGCTAGTATTGCCTTCACAGGCGCTGGTGCTCACCATCTGTTCCGGTCACTCTTTGTTCCATTCTCCTTTGCTTCTTCTACTGTATTGGATCTTACTACTTAAAACATATTATGAGTTATTTTTTATCATTGATATTATTTTAATGAATGCATGGGTTTGAGTATAATTTTCATATACTTGTAACTCATATAAGTCAAGTTATATCTTCGAGTTACGATTTTTTATTCCCTTTTTGATCCTGTTACAATCCTTGAGTTTGACAACATTTCTCTATGTCAAAGTGACAATCAATATTCAATATGCTTTGTCCTTTTAAATGATATCTTTAACACTCCTCAAGTTGGAACATTGTATCATACGAGTGACTTGTTAAAAATGGTCAGAGTTCGATGGCTACTGAAGAGAAAAAATGGGTAGATGACAAGGTGGCTGTTAGTAAGCAAAAGTGCTCAAAAGTTTGCAGTCAACATTAGTTGCTGGAAAAATGTCAGCGGTATATTTGTGTCCGTCATCCCCATCTTTCCACCTCTCTATTCTTATATACAACTGACTTTACTCATTAGTGGACACTTGAGGATTTTGGGCCCAAATCCCTTTCCTTCCTGCCTCTTCTTACATAAACTCTCCTAATAGTAGGTCTGTTAGTAACAATTCTCCCCGCCCAAAAGTTTCACCTTGTCTTCAAGGTGAAAGTGTGGAAACTTTTATATTAGATTCTCAAAGGATTTCCTAGTAGCTCATATGAGTCAAGTTATGATTTTTCCGTTTGATTGGAACTTCTGCTCCTTCTGCAGACTTGTTACAAACTGCTATGACTTCTATAGGTTCAACTTGCAGTTACAGTTTTTCTGATAGCATTAAAGACATAGGTTGGGTGTGATAGTAGGGCCGATTGCTTTCTTTAGGTAATTGTAGACTCAGCTTCCGTCTCTATGTTATGGAAATTAGAGAGGCAAGTTTCACGAGTATTGAGAGAGAAGGATTCTCAGAGTCCTGATTGTTACGGCATCATGCATTTTGCTTCACTAAAGTTGCAATTCTTCTCTTTCGCATTTATGGCCTGTTTGCTTCTGAGCATGGAAAATGAAAGAGTGAAGAAAAGCGACTAAATGCACAAAAGAAAAAGAAAAAGAAAAAAATGAAAAATACGAAAAATGAGGTGAGTTGTGGTTGTAGTAGTATTGGGGGACTACAATTCATTTTTAATTGTGAATGTGATTAGTTGAGTAATTTTTGTACTTTACACAAACTAAATAAAAAATTCAAAATAGCAGTTATCCTGCTGGGTTTTTTGGCTGGTTGCTACGCCCATCTGGGATTTAATACATTGATTTATATTATTATATTACTATTGGAATGCAGAACTATTAACGATTCTGTTCATAGCATACCTTGTTTATAAATCGTATCCATTGGTGTATTGTATTTCTTATTCATAAATTGTATCCATTGATGCATTGTTTTCTTAATTTTTATTTATTCTTCCAACTATAAATTGCAGAAGTAAATTAAAAAGCTTGTTACCCAAGTTAAACAGAAATGGCCGTGTGTGTGATATTGTACCTCAAGACAGTAAAATTTCAAATATTATTAACTTTCTATTTGCCTTATTATAAATGCTTATTGCAGATCAGATATTGCTTGGAAAGATGCCAAATATGCTCAGATATGGGAATATCTCAGAGATGAATTTGAATTAACTCAGAGATTTGCAAGTCTTGATTTCAAGTTGAAATTTGTGGAGGTGGAACTTCTGGAAAACAATTTATTGTTTGATTCTCTACCCTCACTTTCCGTTGACATTTTTTTTTTTTTCTTTTTTTAGTAATATGATTGCATTTTAACTATTCCCCCTTTTAATTTTGCAGCATAACATCCGTTTTCTGCAAGAAATTCTTCAAAATAGGAAATCCGATTTCCTTGAGTGGCTTATTATTGCGTTGATTGGTGCTGAAATTCTTTTGTCTCTCTATGATATTGTTCAACGGTCTGCCATGAAATTTTAGCACCACTTGTTTTAGTAGCATGTAAGTTTAGCATGCCTTTGAGGGCTGTAGGATACTAGTAGTTGGCGTTACTCAGTTTTTAGAAATTGATGGCCCACGCTGGAAAACATTCTGTCTCTTGTAAATAACTATTTGAAACCCTTTAAACTCGGTTCTTTACTTCACATGTGTGGAATAATATCAGTCACTGAATACTGTACCTCTTTGTTTGTTGTAATATAATTTTGTCTGTTGCAATCAATCAATGATTCTGTTCAGCCATGAGAATTCAGGAAGTTGCCACTTTTGATGACCTATTCATCAAAATGATATCCTGATTGCCGATACATGCTTGATTTCGTAAAACCATAACAGAAGAATCTCTTTCAACCCTTTTACCTGTAGTCCAAAACGGTAAAGTAAGGGGCATATTTATAAAACAATGTTTTCGTTCTTTTCTAAAATTCTGCATCATTAACTTACTACTTATTATATTAATAGTCATAGTGACGTGAGGTTTATTAAGAATTGTGTTAAAAGTAGTAATGGTCTGATATGCATACGTATTTAAATGAGAACTTCCAATTATGCAGTGTGAGCTGGCGGGACGGGGCAAATCGATGTTCCCTGAGAGGATGGCAAAATGAGCAACTTGTCCTGTCTGACGGATGGTGGACTAGCGTCCCAATTTTTTTCTTTTATTTTAATATAAACATTTTTTTAAAACACTTGTGTAAATATTTTTTTTAATGTTTTCAACTGGTTAATTGTTGTTTTTAATTAAGTAATTTAAGAGAATTATTATTTTTACATATTAAATAATTTTGTTATTATTAATGATTTAAGTTAAAATACCATTACATATTTATATTCTTCAAAAATATAATATAAAGTTGAATCATTTAAATTATTTTTTAGTTTAATTTTTTTTATTAAAAAATGGATCAAAATATCAGTCTACTCTATGTTGACGAGTTTAACTTGCCAAATTAGTGAGTTTGACCTACTTTCCAATGCATAGATAAAAACACTATTATGTTTGTTCCTTGAATTATGTAATATTTTTGATAAATAAATAAAAGTCACAATAGAAGGATTGATATTAAAAGTACAAGTCTTTATAATCATTGATCGTTTAGCAAATATTATATTATAAATGTGTTTTATTGTTTATCATATTTAGACAATACTCCATAGGGTGAATTCTTGAGAGAGTTAATTTGTTGTACATATTCCTTTTTTGTTAATAGAGTTTTTCTTCCACAATTTACATTACATAAATTTGTATGTTAAAGACAATTTATAATAAGTGGTATCATGATTATGATATCTGCAGAAGTTTAACGTCAACAAACGGTTTTTTTTTTTCTTTTTATTCCCGCTATGCTATAATCTGCAATAACATCACATATAGATTTCATAGAGTTTGAGCAACAAATCAAACCGGTAACCTTAATTCTAATATTAATTATTACATCAAACTCTTATCATTAATTAAAAATTATAACTTATAATTAAAATTCAACTCTTTATTCATATACGTAATAATTCTAACCTCTTGAGTCATCCAATTTTCATCAAATGACAACTAATTCCACCTAGAATAGTTATAACATCCTATCTATAAGGCTATCTATCGCCGAAAACTAATCTATGAAACTCGTTAGTGGTTTGTGGGCAAAAACCTAAATGGTTTGTGGTTAATGAAACCTTACATTAAGAGTATTATCACACAACTACCTAATTTACGTTCCTACTTGTGCCACTATTCTGACGGGACTTTGAATGTACATTCCATTATACGTCAACAATCTCATTCACATTTCTTACAATTATTTTATTTCACTCATAGATTTTCATTGTGCTTCTCATCATGGTATGCATACTTGTCAACTAATAGTAATTTAGAAACTTAGGTGCTAGGTAAGAATTATGAAAAAAAAAAAAAAAAAACAAAAAA
>Ga0209700_104498_pt1 | contig 25037 bp, 18 predicted proteins | sample SiratroredBW_FD_187528 | JGI IMG/M metagenome (GOLD analysis project Ga0209700, IMG submission 187528) | Root nodule microbial communities of legume samples collected from California, USA - Siratro red BW (SPAdes) (version 2) | ecosystem: Host-associated > Plants > Roots > Nodule | place: USA...
ATATAGAAGAGCTTCAAAAAGAATGGGCCAAGTATTTTCTCAAAGTTAGAAGTAAATAGTTTAGATTAGAAATAGTTTCATTGTAAATTATAAGTACTTTATTTGAAATTAGAAGTAGCTTTATTGGAAATTAGTGTATATAAAATATGAACTGCATTTCTATATAATTAGAATACTTTTCTAAAAATGAATTATGCCTGGATTGTTTACTGATGCAGGGAGGTAATAGCTAATCCAAACTGAATATTAAAAAAAAAAAAACCTAACACAACATCGGTTATGGTCAAAACCGACTGGTGATGCACCTGAAATTTGAAAACAGATGCATCACAACGTCGGTTAAGGCACAAAACGACGTTGTGGAAGAATCACAACGTCGTTTTGTGCCTTAACTGACATGGCCTGGGATCCAGTTATGTAAGCAATTCAGCGAATCACACGTCGGTTTGGGTGTTCTAACCGACATTGTTGTGTTTAACACAACGTCGATTTTGTTAACCGACGTCATGATCAACGTCTCCTGGGTCAACATCGGTTCAATACCCGACGATAAATGTCTCTTAGAACCGACGATGAAGATCCTTTTTGTACTAGTGATTCCTTTTTATTTTCATATCAATTTCAAAACCATGTAATTTTTTTTGTTAGGACAAATCTTGAGATTAATATGTTGCAAGTTAATTGGACAAATATGGGTTTTTCTTAATGATTGTTCAATATGATTGGTCATCCATGATCAATAAAAGCACGTGAAAAGATTGAAATTCTCTTTACAGTATGGGAAACAATGAAATGTTTGGACTTTCGAAGATATAAAGCCTTTAATCATATTAGTTCTCTAATACCTAGAATTCGATCGATGCAAAATATATATAGTTTAAAAGAAGAATTTGAAAGCGTTGATATAATTTTGAATAGCCAACTAGTGGACAAAATTGAAAGATAATAGAAGGAAGAACACCAACAAAAGTAGTAGAATGTTAAAGAAAAATGAAAATAGAAAATGATGGGTTTAATTACATTTGCAATGTTACAATGCTCCTTGGTTATGACGCAATGCTCAATATACATAATCATAAGTAAAAAATAATCAATGAAGTAGGATTCAACATGTATATTTACAAAGATAGAAACATACACTAATATAAATAATGATATTTTTTTAACATAAAATAAAAATTCAAAATTTCTTGTCAATTTTTTATTTTTAAATTCAATTTTCTATTACCTTATTTTTAGATTATTGTGTTCATTACCTTATTTTCTATTATAACAACATAAATATCTTCTATGGTGTCATATTTTGTTGATACAAAAAACAAAAGAAACTTAAAACACATAATTTTTTAATATTTTATAGATTTCAATTTTACGCACACCTGATAAATAATATTTGTCAGAGTTAACGTGAGATAAAAAAATTTAATTCATTATATATTTAATTCAAAGAAAAAAAAAACTACAGTTACTCAAAATAACATTGGATCCATGAAATTTATTTAAGGCATTTTTTACTCCCACCAAAGAGACTCTTACTGAATTTAAACATGTGACATTTTAAGCCAAGAATCATCCCCACACTATGCATTTATAAGTTAAAAAAAGCTTAAATTCATATCAAATTAGATGTCCTAGTACTAGAAGGACGTTATTAAAATTAAATTTTAATAAATAATAATTCAAAATCAAATAATTTTTTTTTTAAGTGAATAGAAAAGAAAAACTTTGGACAGAAATATTAGAAAACATAGTACTAGATGGTGGAGCCATAGGACCAAGAATTATTATTAACTAACCTTCCTTTTTTTTGTCTCCATTTGTAATAGTTGGAAGAACCTTTGTTGAATAGAAAGGACATTCCTTCTGTTCCTTGTCTTTCGGGCACATATTCTTTCAAGTCTCAAAGATGGATACTTTTTCTCCAAAGGATCAAAACACTAACATTCTTCAACCCTCTCTTCCTCCCCTTTCTCTTTCTCAGCCCAACTCCATCACCACCAATTCAGGTTCACATTGTCGTCAAACCATTGTCATAGTCATAGCAACTACTTTATCTTCCTTTTTTGAATTTTGATATGTTGCGTTGAATTCTTCGACCAATATGCGATTGCTTCTCCAAAGGGTAATCTAGAGTTCCAAGGTGAGGGACCACGTATGAAATCAGATACCAGCATGAAAAAATTGTTTTCTTTCTTTTGACGCAGCAAATGGGGGTCTAAAAGTTTGTTCCTTTCCGAAAATTGTGAGAAGATGATGATGCATTTCGATCGTTCTTTAAGATCACAATCAGTAACCACAGAGGAGCCTTTGCCTAGCAAAGTTGCACAAAGCACCGTGACATGTTTCTACCAAGCCAATGTTAGGGGCTATTGGAGGAATGTATCTGTCTTGTGGTGCAAAAATCTCATGAACCATTCCTTGCACATCACGGTTGATAGCGTAGGAGGTGAGGTGCAATATAGTTGCAAGATTGACGTGAAGCCTTGGCACTTTTGGAGCAAAAAAGGGTACAAAACCTTTGAGGTTGATGGCAACCAGGTTGAGCTCTATTGGGATCTCCGGTCGGCTAAATTCTCCGGCTCCCCGGAGCCGAGCAGCGACTATTACGTAGCCTTAGTGTCTGATGAAGAGGTTGTGTTGTTGTTGGGAGACTACAAGAAGAAGGCTTACAAGAGAACAAAATCTAGACCTGCCCTTGTTGATGCCATGTTGTTGGTGAAGAAAGAAAACGTGTTTGCCAAGAAAAGCTTCTCAACGAAGGCCCGGTTTGATGAGAAGAGAAAGGATAGTGAGATTGTTGTGGACAGCTCAACTGGGGGTCCTAATGACCCTGAGATGTGGATTATCATAGATGGGATTGTGGTGATCAATGTCAAGAACTTGCAGTGGAAGTTCAGGGGGAACCAAACCGTGATGGTTAATAAGCAACCTGTGCAAGTGTTTTGGGATGTGCACGATTGGTTGTTTAGTGGGTCTGGTTCAGGGCCTGGCCTTTTCATCTTCAAGCCAGGGCCTCCAGAACCTGAGAGTGAGAAAGAAGGCAGTGTTATGGAGGGTTGTGAGAGTGATGATGGCAGTGTTGGATATTATTCAACTATGAATGTTGCTGCCATTGAGTTCTGCCTTGTTCTCTATGCCTACAAAATTGAGTGATAGAAAAGAGAGAGGGCAAAGAGTAGCAAGGTTGTAAAGTTAGTTGCATTTTTCTGTTATGATGGATGTTTTACTTCTATTGTGATATGCAAAACCAATTGGTGGACCTGGTTATTTGAATCAGAATAGAGTGATTCATATTTGCAGGATGTTTTTTTTTTAAAGAATATATGTTCTAAAGCTATTCTATGCTTCATGAAAGTTTTCACTTTTGTGAGGAATTGGCGTATGAGTAGATAGCAAAAACATCACAACTTTCACCTAACCCTGGTATGTGTTAATGAACGTGGTTTCTAATGTTCTGTGATTCTGTGTCAGGAAGGATGCTTGAAACGTAGCCCATTGGAAATATCATATATATGTCTCTCAATGCAAACAATAAACCAGCTGAACTCTACTTACTTTCTAATCACCTTCTCTTCTATTTCTTCACAAAACTGATTGATTGCATATGTATCTTGAGACTAAATTTGTTGAAATGAAGACATGTTTCATTCCTTTGATGAAATGATCATAGTCGATGGTTATGATCTAGTGGATCAATATAAGTTTATATTTCTTTTTTAAATTTTTATTATGCTTTTTAAATTAAGTGGTAGAATTGTCAACATAGGAAAATCGAAAATCACAAGGAAAGGTAAAACTAGGTGAGAAATAATGATTCAATGCAACAAGAGAGAGATTGGTTTTGAATACAACATTTCTCTATGTAGAATGGTAGATACTACCTTATGAATCACATTTCCCTTTATATCATGCATGATCCAACACTAAAAATGTGACCTATAGCAACCACCAACTCAACCATCACTCTCTCACACTAGCACAATCACCTAATAATCAACCCACACAATTGTCCATAATAACAAACTTTTTACAGTCTTCTAAAATTGTCCCCAACAGAAAGCATCAATTGGAGAGCATTACCATTTACAATTTCAAGCAGTGCTATTATTAAGCTCAAAATTTGAAGAAATAGGCAGAACAGGAAAGAGAGGAATAATTAACCAGACAGAAAATTGGGTTTTGATTGCTCAAGCTTTTCAAAAGAGGAAAGAATATTTTTCACTATTTCTAGCTATGCTAGACCAGAAAGGGAAAATGTAACATAAGAGTGGTGAATGAAGTGATAACAACACAAGAGGAGAGAGAGAAGCTAGCGAGAGTCATGTGAAGGGACCAGATAGTGTTGGTTTGAAAACTTCAACTGATAGCAGCAACAACAGACAAAGGTTGAGCAGTTTGACACTCTGGTAAAAGCATTTGATAGAGACTTCTTTAATTATGATGCATGCTACCTTGCCACACTTTGATTTTGGTACCACTTATTGTTTTTCTTTTCCAGTGATACATAACAGCAAGTGGGGACAAGGCAGGTATATGTGACAAAATTGGGCTACAAATCATTATAAATGTCCTTTGCCTGAGTTTTATCTACAATTATAGAATTACCTCTACATAATTTCTCCATATGGTTCTCAAATTCTTTGGATAAGCACTCATAGAAAAGAAAATAAAAGAAATGAAATGATTTTTTTGTTTATGTATGAACTAATTTTATCATTCATTTTATTTTTCTCCTAGAAGTACCTTATCTAATCAGGTTCATGAGAACAGGATCTTATGCCACAAGAACTTCTTGCACATTGTCAAAAGGATTAAGAGAGTTTGTCTACTAATCTTCCAACTTTCAGCACCTTTCCTTCCTTGTAGTCAGACTGATGCATATAATTTAAACTACATTAAACAATTTAAACCTTTTTTCATCAAATACCAAATATGAATAGAATCTATATCACAAGGGGACCAAATTTACAATTATATTGAGGCCAATCTGGCATAAACCAAAACTGACAAGATGTTGAGAATTCTGAACAAACAAACAATGGACAAAATTTTATGAATGAATATGATTAGGTACAGAGACAAATTTATAGCTGTCATCATCTTCAATGCCAAATGTTGTATGCTTATTCTTTTCCCTTTGAGGAAAATCTGCAGAATGGTGAGAAGGAAGGGAAGGGTGATCAGAATTGGTTTCATCTCTAAAACTTTTGCGGATTTCCCACAGAACCTCTGCACAGTTCTTCATAGGTGGCCGTGATTGTTTCAAAGGCGCAACGCACTGCAAAGCTAGCTTGAGAACCTGTTTTACTGCCTTGATGGAGGCTGGACTTCTTCTCAGCCTAGGGTCCATGGCAAATACAGCATCCCCTTGTTTCAACAACTTCATTGCCTACAGACATACAAATAGTTTAATCTGGAGCATGCGATTAGATATTAAACTTTGATATCATTTTTTTAACATAGATTTTAAGCTGAACTCAATATGACAAAATGAACTTGTAAAATAATTTAATTATATTTTTAGTTGAGATGGAATTTATAATTTATGTAACACCGAATATTGACAAACATCAAACATAGACATTTCGACATTTATAAGAATGGACATGGCCACGTATCAATATATTATATCACTATAAATTATAAGTATTGAAAAATTATTTAAATTGGTAAAATATAACAAAAAAAATCTATGTAAAATTTAAAAAGTAAAAATAAACATATATAATCTAAATATTTCTTATAATATATAGGATTTATTTCTTATTTTTATAATCATAATAGATATAATAAGTTTATGAATTTTTAAAAAATTATTATATTAGTTCCTTTTAAAATTGTATTAGAATCATGATAGAATTATTATATATCATAATATTAAGCTTGTACTAGTCTTGAACAAAGTCAAAAAACTTTATTTTAATGATGTTCATCGTGTGTTCATCGTTTGTTCAACGTTGTGTCTAACCTTATTTCTGTAAAACTTGAAGATCATGCTATACAAACCTATCTTGGTAAGCTCAATCACTTAATTGCTAATTTTGATGCCCTCATGCCTTCCACTAATGATGCACACAAACATGTGGAATAACGCTGAATTTTTTTGTGGTTCTTGCACTAGCAGGACTTCTTTCTAAGTTTGACTTTGTCCATAATTAAATTATTGTTAAGTATATAAGTGTGAGTCTAAGTTTATATTAAACTAAAAATAAAAAAGTTGAACAATATATAATAAAAAAACCTACAAACCCATTACCTTAAAAGATTTTAAATTAAATATAGTATCAATTCCTTCTAATGTTGATATTTCTCCCTCCATTTTTCCATCAAATAGTATAGAGAAAATGGAAATATGCAATTCTCACATTATGTTATTTTGATCAATCGCATGCCTTCCTATGTACTTAATAATCAAGTTACTTACTCTTTCTTATATCCCATAAAAGACCTTTACTCCATTCCTCCTCATGTTTTTGGTTGAACATGCTTTGTCCGTAACCTTATCCTCGGTAAAGATAAACTTTCTATCAAATCTCTTAAGTGTATTTTTCTTGGTTACTCACGCCTTTAGAAGGGATATCATTGATTTTGTCTTCAACTTTAACTAATTTTTCAAAGATTACTCCCTTCTTCACTTCTACTATATTGAATGTCAATTATGCAGCAAACTCTTCAGATATCTCGCGTGTTCCAGCTTAAATAATTGCTCCTTCTCCACCTCCATTGCTCCAATACCAAAGACGATCTCAAAAGTTGGTCGTAAATCACTCAATTGATCCTCAAATATCATCTTCAGCTCTAATTGTTAGGAATCCAAGTGCGAGTCTAAATAAGAAAGTTAAGCAATATATAAAAAAAAACCCATAAATCTACTGCCTTAAGGTTTTGGGTTAAAGTGGTGTCATTCCCTTGTATTCTGGGCCCCTTTCTCCTTCTTGTGAAGTTATACCCCTCCGGTAATTCTAACCCTCATTATGCCTTTACCATTAATTATGATTGTTTGTCTTCATCCTATTTCTCCTTTGTTTCTTCTTTAGATTTGTGTCTATTCCTAAGACTACACTAAAAATTGGACCTAATAGTTATGTTGAGCAATTAAAAGCTCGCTTGCTAGCAAAGGATATGCACAGATTTTGGGTTTAGATTATGGGGATACTTTCTCCCCTGTGGCCAAAATAACTTCTGTTCATCTCTTTCAGGCTATGGCTGCTACTCATTGTTATTGAAAATATCTTCCCGCAGGAAAAGACTTATATGGATCAACCCCTTGGTTTTAGTGCTTCTAGTGATTTTCGTCTTATTTGTAAGACTCATCAGTCCTTCTATGGTTTGAAGCAATCTCCCTGAATATGATTTGGTTTTTTAAATTTGGCTTGATACATTTTGGCATGAGTGTGAGATTGATCATTTTGTTTTCTTCTCTCATTCTCCTTTTGGTAAGTGCATTTATGTTGTTGACATTGATCAAAGCTGATCATGTTTAGCATGGAAGACTGTAAGGATGTAACTTCAACACTCTTTTCAGCAAAAATGCTTATATATCTTATCTTCCATACACATATTCTTTAAACAAAGAAACTGAAATGGGCTTCCCTTGCTAGAATTATATTTATTTTTCTATCATCATGGAATTTATTCACTGTGCACTTAAAATATAACAAGTCTTCTGAGCTTGGCTAGGCAAGAAAAGTAAGTAAGAAGAGTATTGCGCTTTTGTGTGCATATTTTTTACAATAAAAAAATTAACATAAAAAACAACAGTTAGCACAAGGTTAAGAATAAAATTGTCTTATGTAAACAAAAAAAATCATAAAAGTGTATGTCTTTATTAATTATTATAGATGATAACTTAATTTTCAAAGTAACTAGTAACAATAAGTTAGCATCTCCTATTTTTTCTCACATATACACTGACAGATGGCATCTTACTAGAAATAGAGAGCACAGTCTACTATTTAATTAAAATTTATTGAAAACTATGAAATTAAGTGAGACCCGCCAAAGGTTTAATTTTCAACAAATTTCAAGCAAATAATGTTTGATGCTAGTAGCATTTATGATAGAGAGAATTAGGTATTTCTCTCTTCATAAGATACCTCCCATTACCCAAAGGACCAATTTTCTCTCAAGCCACAAGATACCTCCTTTCTCTTATTTATTGTTTAGGCAAAATATCTTGTTTCTTCAACCCACTAACCTAACTAATTAATGGGTATCTATGACACACCCTTTTAATTTGAGGGTGTTACCGGTCAAAAATTCACTTCTTGCTTTCAGAATTTTGATTGAAATTTTGTTTGACATTCATAAGCAGTTGAAACAGTTACTGCTTACTCCAAAGTAATGTGGTAATTTACTCTTAAAGTTGAAATTTTGGAGAACTGATATACTTACCCATCTGATTGTCACTCTTTCATCAAGGGGTCTCTTTGGTTCTATTGGATGTCTTCCTGTCACCATTTCAACAAGCAATACACCAAAGGAATAAACATCACTTTTTTCAGTGAGTTGATATGTTCTAAGATACTCAGGATCCATGTATCCAGCTGTTCCTTTAACTTGAGTTGAAATATGAGTTGCTGTAGGATCATCAGACAACCGTGCAAAACCAAAATCTGCCACTTTGGCCTTTAGGTTCTCAGTGATTAAGATGTTTGATGCTTTGATGTCTCTATGGATAATTGGATTATCTGTATTAATAATCAATACAAGACATGGTAAGGTTACTTCAACAGAGGTTATACATCATAGTTATACAGAATTCAAAAATGTTGTTACATATTTGTTCCTTTCTAATTTAGTTCTATGGACATACCTGTGTACATGTGAAGGTAAGTTATTGCATGAGCTACATCAATTGCTATGTCTAGACGCTCCCCAATTTCTAATCCTTCTCCCCGAATCCCTGCAACAATAATTCACTACTTTTAGCTCACCACTATAATATATGATAAAGTATGAATAATATATAGACTGCATGATTGTACTTTGGTAGATGACTGAACAAACAGGACTTACCATCAAGGTGTTCTCGAAGGTTACCATTACCAACATATTCAACAACAATGATCTTCTCATTTCCATGTTCCAAATATCCATACAACCTCACAAGATTCCGATGCTCAATTTGAGACAAGGTGTATATTTCATTCTTGAACTCATGTAAGTGATTGTGTATTACTTCCTGCAAGAAAATTCACTACATTAGGCTCATATCACATAAATCCCGAAAGCATAGAAGGAATAACAAAATTTTGTGAAAGATAGCAATCTATAACCTGTGCTTGTAAGAATTATAGTATCTGATGAACATGTTTCACTTTCATGATCTACAGCACAATTGAGCTAGTTCTAGAGATAGGAAACAGTCAAATATGAACATTAATGTACCTTCTTAGCACGCTTTACCGCAACTATAGATCCATCATTTAGCTTTCCCTTGTAGACAGTTCCAAAGCCACCTTGTCCAATTTCATTATTTGGAGAGAATTTTGCAGTTGACTTGTAAATCTCTTCAAAGGAGAAGTTGCCAATTCCAAGTTGTCCACTTGCAGTGCTAGATGACGCGTAGGAATAAGAAAACTTCCATTTTGATGAATTCTTGGTGTTACTCTCCGAAGATAAATCAGTTGATGCTGCAAATCATGGCACATCAGAAAATCTCACTAAGAAGAATTCTACAAAAGCATTATGTCACCTCATGCTGAAGTGACTTGGCATTTGCCACAAAAGCTTCCCATGATCTGAACCCCAGTTAACATAAAAGGTTGATCTTGAGCAAGCACAACAAAATCATTTCAAATCACCCAAAAAGCTAAAACATTTTTCTATTTTCATCATACTCACATGATGCCACACCTCTGACTTTAGATGTATTTTTTCTGTCACCATTTCCAACAACATACGAGGCTGATTTTCTTTTGCCATGGAGAAACAATGAAAAAATTTGTGCACATTTCTTCACAGCAGTCTTGAAAGATTTCAGTGCAGAACTGGTCTTTGGATTAGCATTCTGTATCTGTTTCCTTTGGCTAGATTGATGAAACTTGGGGGATGGTGTTTTCTTCATTTAGAGATGGCAGAGCTATTCAAACAGCAGAACATTTCTTATGTCTAAGTATAAAAGGGAAGGTCTCACATCGATTGTGCTCATGTGTTACTTTCTTGCCGCATTCTTTATTTGTCTCAGACCATTTCTTCATTCACGTTTTGTATCAGTCCAATGAACACAAGTTGCCTTTACAAGTTAAACGTTTTAAAAGTCAAAGTCATACAAATATTCTAGCAATCATCGAAAACTCAAAGTAATAATAACAACAATAAACTACTATTTTAGTCTTTGAAAATGTGAGAACTTTACATAATAATCTTTGAAACTGAAAATTTGTCAAATAAATTTCCAAAATTAAAATACTATGATTTTAATATCTGTTTAAATAAATAAACTTATTCGTAGAGAGAAAATGAGTGACATTTTACAGTTTAGAAATTAAAATGATAATTTGAAGATGAATTTGATTATTTAATAATAATAAATAAAAAAAACTAGGTCAATGGTTTTGTTTTAGTGTAATACCAGGTCAATTGCTGAATGAGGGACATTATAGCATTATAACATCATGGCCGGCCTCAGCCCTCACCTGGAATTTGGCCAATGGCTTTCATCCACATCACCCTTTACTTTTCTAACATTTCTTTTTTTCATTTTTTGAACATAAGAAATGATTTTGTTGAGTTCTTCAAGTAAAATAGTTTCTTTTACAAGATGGGCTAATAAAAAATTAAAGGGCATCCTCATTATTTTTCAAAAAAATTAGTTAAGCAAACAAAATTCAAAAAGTGGAATTCTTCAGAGAACAAATGAAAATTGACTTCACAAATTTGTTGAGCTACACATTTTTTCATAACTAATGAGAAAAATTCACCTTACCAGTTCTTTTTCTCAATAGCTTACACAGACTTTTAATATTTTAAAATTTTATTTTTGTTTTTACATAATTCATTTATCCAAACAACTTTGCTCAACAAAAACAAAATAGAGGATATTCTATTTTTAAATTTGCCAAATTGTTATAAGGCAATGTAAATATTTTAGGCTATGTGATACTTTTTAAGCACGAATTTATCATTTTTTACACAATGTAAAGAATGTAAAGATGATTCAATAACCTAGTCTAAGGTTTTCAATCAATGCACAATAAAAGAGAATATTGCATATAAACTAACTAAAATGGAAAAAAAAAAAAAAAAAAATACAGTGAAATTTAAATGAAAGAGAAATGTAATAAAGTTTAGGGTTAACTCTTAGTAACAGTTTGTTTAGAGTCATTAACTTGATGGATGAATTGATCAGAGTGGATCAATAAGATAGAGTATTGTAGAACATTTTTTGGTTTCACCATTTAGACATAGTTTTAGTCTTTATTTACATAATTTTGTTTCTTCTTCAATAAGGACCTTCCTTCAACTTGTATTAACTTCTTTGAGAACCTATGATTTTTCTCATTTAGAACTTGATCTTTTAAAATGGAGTTTCATCTAGAAACTTTTAAGCATAGTTAGTTGGCTAGTTTTGCATTTATTTTCAATAGTGATGTGTTTTAGTAAACATTTCTCTCTTCTATAAAGTAATTTTTCTCTAAAGGACTTGAAATGTACATGACTTTTTCTTGAAAGAAAGACCTCAATCAATGTATCAATTCTTAAACAATTTTTCTTAACATTTAATTTTGTATAACCCTAAAAATGTTCACCCATCATTTTAATATCTTATTTTTTAAACTCCAAACATCTACAATAACATTAACCTTTTTTCTTAAAAAGTCTTAGAAAGACAAGAGGAACTTCAACATGTTCTTTCATGTTTATAATTACAAAATTAATAAGATATGTTTGTTGATTGCAATGTCATCCTAGTGAGTTTGACGTCAAGGTCTTCAATTTTTTTATGTACAAAAAGGAGTATAAAGTTAATGTTTACACCCAAGATCTAACAACGACTTTTACATTGGCAAGCTACCAATAGTAACTAGCACGATAAGGCTACCAAGAATTCTACTATCTACTTCAAGTTTAATTATTTTAAGCAATACTTAACGTGATTTATATACCATTTACACAATGTACAAATTTTACACCAATAAATATTTAAATTTACATGTTTCCTATATAAAATAAAAAGGCATTATTATATTATCATTAATGTCTTTATACACCAATATCTAACTTAAATACTTAATAAATAATTCCTGAAACTGATTAAATAATTAAAACTGAAAATATTTTAATAAAAATATTAATACATCAACTATAAATTTCTAACGTTTAGTAAAAAGCTATTATTGGTAAATTTTATTATGGTTTCATTAATTAATGTCATTGAAACATAGCTAATTAGATTCAACTTATAATTATATTCTACCTCCTTTGATAAAATTGATTCTAAAATTCATTTATCATAAATTTATGTAATTAATAATTTTCAATGTATATTATCTTAAAAAGCAAATAAATAGAATATGTTATAGACTGAAACGTTATAAATGTGTGGGTCAGTATGAGTTATTGTGTGTGGTTTGCAAGTCAAACTTGGACATCAAACTTTGGACCACTAATTCATTGCACATGTTCTACTCTGTTCCATCCAATAATCTTTACCATAATTTTAGAATATTCCTCTTTTATAGGATGGGGTTCTTTATATTTTTTCTCAAAATATTATATTTTACTAAGATGGAAAGAGTGAAATCTTTGAGAATTCAAGATCTTCTCAGATATGGACACCAATTTATTTAAAAGATGAATTATCATTTCTGTTATATCTCAAATAAGGGATTTATGCTGGTATGTCTAATAGTTTTAGATTAGTTAAAAATTAAGATCATAAAATATTTAAATATATATTTTTTTCCTTATATATAAAATATTTAAATGTATATTTTTTTCCTTAAATATTTTATGCACCTTTTATGAATGGGAATAATTAATATTTTATTGAACTTTCTTTATAATACAAATTATAAATCTTAATTTAGAGACTCCCATTACTGTTTTTCCAGTGTATTCTATATACCATCCTAATTAGTACAAAAACATATCATTATCTTAAATAAGTCCCCTTTTATTATATTTATTGGCACTAGATTTTATCTCTGATATAAGCATAAATTCCATCTCATAGATTAAGATGGGTCAATTCAGTGAAGGAGATGAGTTATATTAAATGGAAATCACAAATATTTTACTCATAATAAAAATTACGCCTAATTTTTTGTATTTGTGTATTTGTTTTTTGATTGCATATGTTTCTAATTTGAGTTTATTACAATTTAATTTTTTACTATAAATATAAATATAATTAATTTGTTTAAATTGTTTCTTTCTTATAACTTTAACTATGATATAATTTTGAAATTATATATAGTATTATTATAAATTACAATTATATATAAAAAATATTTACCATGCACAATACACAAACTAAAATGAAAAAAAAATTTATAATATTTTCATCATTGTCTTTATATTTCCAAAATCAATATTGTGATAAAAAAATTATTTTACTTTCTCTATTCAAAAGAACTATGTTTTAGCTTTTAATGAAATTAACTAATCTTCTCAAATTTTAAATGTAATGAAATTATTTTATTTTTAATTTGTATTTAAATAAATTACGTTAATTTTATTTGTTCATAATAAATAAAAGTAACGCATTTTTAGTGTGATTATTTAAATAAAACTATTTTAAAATTAACGCATTTTTGTTGTTAATAATCTTAATAAACCATTTCTTCAACACCTCTAAGAAAACAAATATAGAGCACTCTAGCTTCAACCAAACTAAAATGGAAAGAGTGAAATCTTAGCTGAAACTCAACCAATGATCCAACCTAAACCCAAACAAAAATAAAGAAATAACTGTAGACTTCAATTAAAAATAATTCAAATTCCTAAATTTTACTTAAAAACTCATCACCAATTTTGTTCCTATCTATATAATTCTTATTAACTTCATCTTCAACAAAATCAGAACAAAACAACCCCACCAGAATCAATCAACAAACTCATTCACATAAGTGACAATGTAAAGAAAAAAAAATACTGAAAATTGCATGCAACAAAATCCATAATTCAGTAAATTTACTTAAATTCAACTAATTAGTTTGCAATTAAACAGAGAATTAGAATAACATAAGAAAGTTGATCACATCATCTCCATGAAGAACATAAGCATTGCACATAACACAAATTCCTTAGATTTACAAAAGGAAAGCCCACAAGCCCACAGGCCCAAAACCCAAAGCCCTCAGCCTCCGAATCCGTAGAGAGTCCTTCCCTGCCTCTTCAGGGCATAGACGACATCCATGGCGGTCACAGTCTTTCTCCTAGCGTGCTCCGTGTACGTCACCGCATCACGAATCACGTTCTCCAGAAAAATCTTGAGAACCCCGCGAGTCTCTTCGTAGATCAACCCACTGATTCTCTTCACGCCACCTCTTCTCGCCAACCTCCGAATCGCGGGCTTCGTGATGCCCTGGATGTTGTCGCGGAGCACCTTACGATGCCTCTTAGCGCCTCCCTTTCCCAAACCCTTGCCTCCCTTTCCACGACCCGACATTGTTCAATTGAAGTTGGGATTTTCTGTAGAAGTGAGAAATTAGGGATTTGGCTTGATGGGAACCGTGGAAGAGGGAACGTGGTATTTATTTGGAGCGGGAAGAGTGCGGGTATGAATCGCGAGGTGTTTTCTTACATCGTGACCGTTCGTGTTTTATTAATCAACGGCTTGTATTTGCGATCCGTGGCAAGGTGTAGTACTCATTGTGGACAGTTGATGCTAATCATTGGACGGTTGGATTGGCTTGTAGAAAGACTCTATGGATCGCAAGCTGCTTTACCATCTTTTTAGTAGTGTAGTTCATACAAAACAAATAGACAAAATTATGGGAATACATGTTGAGATTAAATTCTTATTTAAATATATTTTCTTCCCTCCACTGTTAAATTTTGAATTTTTAAAAAAAATATCTATCTAGAATTTAATATTATTATTTTCTTTTTAATAAAATAAGTTATTTCGACTTTAACTCCTATAAAATATTTTTTTTTATTATGAGTTTTTCTCCTTGTAAAGTTAGAGTATATTTTAATGATGAATTTTCAATAAAATTTTAAGCATAAGCATAAAATTTATTATTTATAAGATTTTGTAATAGAATGAAAAAAATATTTCTACTATGTAGAATAAATTTTATAAGAACTATTAAATTTTTAAGGCATAGTTTCCTTCAACGCACGGATTTAAGTGGTGAATGAAGAAGATAAACCTAGTCATATCTAAATTATTGAAATATGTGCATAGTCTTAAACTAAACAATCAAATAGTAAACTAAGTTATACTCTTAGTTATTTCAAATCAACCATCTAAATTTGATAATTCCTTATTTATAAAATTTAATAGCTTAAAGCTTAACAATACTTTTAACTAATATATGTAGATAAGATTGTATTTACAATGATCATTTGAACGAGATTACAAAAGTTAAGCAAATCTTTGACACCCAATTCAAAATAAACATTTTTTTTCTTAAATCTTGAAGTGACCCAATCCAAAATAGGAAATCATACTAAGTGAAACTAAATATGTATTAAAATTATTGAATCATATAAGCCTATGTAGGCCAACAACCATCTTTACAAACACATAAAGAATAATTATAATGCTTGTTTTAATTCCAAAATATACAATAGATACTAGTTCTATTTTACTAACACAATATTTGACTTAAATCTCATTATTAACACCTTAAGTCAATTAAATCTCATTATTAGAAATATTAAAAATAATATACAACAATAGTTTTATGTTGTATGGATATGTTACGAAGGATAGTGATCACTTACAGGTTTGTTATTTCCACTCTTTGTTTCATATTTATACTTTGTCATTTAACTTCATGTATAAATTCTCTTTTTATTTCACAATTATACATTGTCAATCTACTCTTTGTTTTACATTTATACATTATCATTTAATTTCATGTATAAACTCTCTCTTTGTTTCACCATTATACATTGTTATTTAACTTCAGTTATATATTGTTATTTAATTTCAGTGTGTATATATAAGTGTGTATATATAACTCATCTGTATATTATTTACTTAAGAATCTCATATTCATTCATTCTAAAATGATATCATAGAGCTCTCATTAAATATCTCCAATATAAAGAATAAAATCAACTTATTGTACTATCTTGCATAACCAAATCAATCTTAACAAAGATGATAAGTTTTGAAACAATTTCACAGATTTTGACATCGCTTATCCACACACATGTCTCACACACCAAAACAAAAATAAGGAAACTCAAAAATTAACTTAAAAGCATCAATATCGACATAAGATTACGTTGAAAACATTCTGGATGAACTATAAAAAAATATGATTCATTTGTTACGACAATTCTTACTTACACATTGAAGAGGATGGCTCTCGATCCCTTCAATCCCCTATTTTAATTGCACCCTCGGTATATTTTAAAATTCCAATTCGTTTTCTTTCTTTCAACATATATAGAATAGAGAAAATATAATTTTGGATTACGCATTATAGAATTTTGTTTTCTTCCAAAAATGTCTTATCCAGAATTTTGTAAATAGTGCTTACTTTACATAATTATGGAATGCGTATCCCAAAATGTTTGTTATTATTTTAGAATGGTCATTCTAGAAAACATTTGACCATATTATAGATGAAATACTCTCAAAGGTGTTTGATATTATTTTAATATATTTTTTTGTTTAGAATGCCTAATTAAATTTTATGTAAATGATGTTTATTTAGTATCATTATTAAATTTACATTCAAGAATGTCTTTCACCATTATTTCGGAACACCGCTAACCCAATTAGTTATTATCCATAACGTGAAATTTGGATAGCATTTCCAAAATATGTGGAGAATTTCAAAATGATATTTTTCTCTACTAAATATACTTCAGAAGTGCGTAGAGAAATGTATGAGGGTGTGGGAGAAAAGCCTAAAATTTGACAGCCATTATTGGAAGAGTCCATATAACGGGATACCTATTTGTAAGAATAACGGTAGGTGGGAAATAACATATTTGTTATTTCTTAAAGGAAAAATATATGTTTTTAGTCTTTTTCTTTTCAATTTTTTCATCTTTGTATGCATGCATTAAAAAACCTTATTTAACTAATTAAAGTATCTTATAAACTCAAATATTTAGCAAAAATGATTGTATAATTACTCAAACATAGAAAAACAAGATATGATGACACGATTTTTTGTTGTGTAACTTCATTTATTTCATAGATTAAAATATATAAATAATTATTAGTTAAATTTGTAAGTTTTTAATAAAGTATTTTATAAAAAATTAAAAACAAATAACGCGGTTAGGGTTTCCTGTCCATTGAGAGAAGGGGAGTTTTTTTTTTAAAGTATAAAGAATTGAAATGGAAAAATAACATAAAGTTATAAACTACTAGTGTCTAAAAATGTTTATGTACTATAATTTTATTTCATTAATTGAAAAATTGGACCAACAAACACAGCCTCAGGGAGTGCAAAGCAGCAAAATGGGCTCCATGAGCAGCAAGATCAGAAAATAAACCTTATTACCGTAGATTTTTTCTTCTCCTTACCTAAAATCTCCAAATGCTTTTTGTCAATGCATATAAGAAAAAAAAAACTATACATCAATATTTTACATTTTGTAGATGGTTAGTATCTGCTTTACACTTCACAAACCTGATAGTTAGAACACGTAACCATCTCTGCCATTCTTCGGCTATCTCCTTTGGTATACAACAAATTGAACTGTACAGGACACCGTAATTTCCAGCACTCTCACACAACTGTTAAAAGAGTTTGAAATACATCTCATCAGCAATTTACAAATTAACAAGAGTCCAGCTTTTACTATAACAAAATTAGAATACAAAAAATATTTTTAACATTCAAAAGAATACTCTGTAGAACATATACACTGAGGGAGGATTTGTTTATCATAAATGAGCAGAATAAATCTTTAACCATGTAGGTTTATATAGATGATACAAATTAAATGTAACGTAAAACGCCGCATTTGCTTATGGTTTAATCATGACGATTTATGGTAAATCCAATATTTGTTTCTCAAATAATAAAACACTAATTACTTGATATCCTCCCTACATTCTTTTTCGTTTTCAAGACTGACAAGACTACACAGGATGATACCAGTGTCCACAAAAGCAACACTAGTATGCCAGGAAAAAGTTCTAAATATGTCTGAATGTTGAAAAGCAAATATACGTATATTTATACTCACCAGGATCGTCAAAATTTACTCTTTCTCCAGTAGAGAATAGGCAGTAGAAAAGAGCAGCAAGAAAATAAAGGAGCGATGTAAGCAACAGAAATCCTGGGAAGGAACCGACTAGCTCAACAAAAAACCCAGCTCCGACTGTTCCAATTATAGCAGCCAATGTTCCAGCAGTATTTGATATTCCTACAACAAGGAATCAAGAGGTCTTCATTATAAGAAATCTTATTGTAAAGCACACAGACACGTATTTTTCCAGCTCTTAACAGATTTTGCACATATTTCACCCTATTTTGCACATATATGTTAAAAGATCACTAACTAGCATTAAAATTCCTTTGAATGTTAAAAGTCAAAGTCCAATCTTTCCAATACCAGGTCTTGTATCCATCCAAGCTACATGAAACTTTCATGAAGTACAATAGCAGGTGCTTTATACATCTACACCACAGCTTGGCCAATTATAGTTCAATAGGTTAAATAAATAGCACACGAAAATTTCATCAATTACTTCCCTTACTAGTTAAATAATACCTTTTACAACACATCACTTGTAAAGATAACATAATACAGGCTCCAAACGATTTCAAATGTATTTACTGGTAAAAATGTGCTCTAATCTTATTAAATGTACCGAAACATAGATTTACCACAAGATGAAAGCATACCATGCAAAACACCAGAGTACTGTGGTGCAATCTCCTGTGATGACAAAGGAAAAGAACATTATATTAGAGAAGAGGACTTCTAACCAAAAAAAAAAAAAAAAGGTTTTTAAATGACTGAAAATAGAAACCTGAAGGTTCACAAGAAAGCCAGAGTGGCTGAAAGATTTCAGACCAAAAGCAAGAGTAAGCCAAGCAGAACCAACTGAGGGGCTTTTTGCTGTTGCTAAGCCAATGAGGCAGAGTCCAGGACCAACAAAACCAATGGACTGCAGTGAATGTGCAGAAAAGGCATTACCATGTAAACTAATACATAGTGAGAACAACCAAATTCAAACTACGATATGAGTAAGAAAATTAAGATAACTACAATACGAAGACAATCAAAGCTTTTTCCCACTAATGGGGTCAACTACATAAATCAAATGACACCATTGGGCACTATCCAAAACCAAAGACTTAAAAATAACATGACCATGACTTTGAAATACATGATACATTGAGAAGTGCTTTGATAGGACCCAGCAAGAGGAAAGAGCAGAAAACTATGAAATTCAGATGAAAACTGAAACAACAGAGGATAATTCCCCTTTTCTCTATCCACTCATCAATTGGCACCTGTCCATTATGTTCTGCCTCCAACAGCAGGGACAAACTGGTACTTAACTGCATAGTTCTCAGATCTTACGCTTTAAAAGATGCAAAGACAAAAAAAAAAAAAAAAAAAAATTGACAGGTTGGAAAAGAATAAATGTATTGGAAGAAGATAGGGTCAGCCTGGAATGATTTATGCATAATGTCCAAATAATCATTAACTGTGGTTGGCCTATCTCAAATTCTCCCAAATATCCAGGAGCAGTTTGTAAATAAGTCATGACATTAATACAATAGGGAAATATAGTTTTGAACTAAATTAGAAATAGAAATTTGTTACCGATAATTCACAATTCATCTGCAATCTACAACAAGGAATAAATTTAAAGTCTACCGTTGTAGAAATGTAATATGTCCTCTATGTCTCTCCTCTCTTTATAATATATGCAATGCAACGTACCTGCATAATCTTCCTAGTCAAAGTGACACTCGTACCACTTTGTATCATCATATCCGACCACAAACCAGCAAGGTAATTCATGATAGCCATCACAGCCCATGGAACTGCACTAAACCATGCTGCCTGTCTGAGATCCACACGGTACACCTACAATGTAGAACCATTTATACATGAGTGTTGATTTCTAAATATTTTTATCATTTGACAATCACAAAACTAAATATGATCAAACTTACTGAGCTGAAGTATATGGGCATCCAGGAAAGAACAATAAAAAACCCCTGTGAATAAGAAAAAAACATTTAAAAGGGGAAAACCATAAGAATTTGAACGAATGATAACAACAATGCTGCATGATGTGGGCTCCTGAGCCACATGATGTTGCTTGGCTGAGAACTGAAGGTGAGGATTACCACATGCAAATTGCAACAAGATATGTGATTCGAATTGCAACATAATAAATGACAATTTGCTATCAAACATGACAATTATCAACTCCAATTAAGAGCACAACTAACGATTAAACAAATGCAGGAGTATGAAGCATTACCCAACTGTGCATCGCATTTGCAATGATCAGAGACCACGTTGGCAGCTTTGAAAGCAAGCGCCTGAAAGGAGGGATCACTTTAACTTTCTTGGACTTAGCTGTCTCCACTGGAAAAGACTTTTGCCTTCTATTCAATATATACTCCAGCTCATATTTTGATATTTGAGGACTCCGATCAGGAGTGCTAGACGTTGCAGACAACCACACCAACACCCAAAGAAATCCAGACAGTCCAAAAATCACCAAGGGACCAAATATACCACCTTGTGACATGAGAATGGGAGAAAGAGTGAGCCCTATTGCACATCCAAGCTGAAACCCAGCCATCGAGATTCCTACAGCCCTTGATCGTTCCGTTTGTGGAAACCATCTTAAACAAAGAACCAAAACCAATCATTATAAATATCAAGTCTTTCTCGCTCCAGCAACTTCATAGTTCATACAATCATGACAAAGTGACAAGTAAAACCCATCTCATGTCATGATAAAAGATAAAAACTTGTAAGTCATAACATAAACTTAGTATTTTGTAACATTGTAACTACCATCGCAAAACGAAAATTGTGCAGAGCAAAGCATAAAACAAGGAGTCTGTATTTGGTTTCAGTTTCACAGTGCCGTAGTCAAACTCATGTTTGGTGCGTTGAATTAAGCAATTTATACTGATCCTTACTACAAACATGCTTTTTGAGATAAAAAAAAAAAACAAAGAACTTTCCAAAATTTAATCACTTCCCTTCAGACACAATCTTAACCAAAATCAAGTCTGTAAAGAGTCACCTTACCTGGCAACCATGTTATTCATGGAAGGAAGAGCGACTCCTTCAGCAACGCCAAGCATAGCACGAACGACAAGGAGAGCCAAGAGGGAGGTCTGAGCAGCCCAAGGCGTAAGAAAAGTAGCAAGTGACCACAAGGCCACTCCCCAAGCCATCACCACTTTGCCACCGTAGTGATCCACCAACATCCCTCCAGCTATAGGAGAAGCCAAATACCCCCACAGAAAAGACGACTACATCACCACAAACCAACCCCGCAATAAAATCAGAATAAATAACACATGCACTTGCAGCGTAAAGTGTTACTCTGCAAACAAATCACACAAACTCATAAATAGTAAGTCTCTCGATTTTAATTAAAAAAAAAACCTACTTTAAAAGTGATACCAAGAATCATTTCTCAGTTTGCATGTCCATAAAACTTATAAAATCAACAACCAAAAAAAGAAATACATCAGAGTCAATTCTTCAAACAGTTGGCATGCACAACCTGAACGATTCCGGCGAAGGCGCGGCTCCACCCGTTGGCAAGGGACAAGGGCACGATGGCCACGGACATGACGACGCGATCGGCGTTGCAGAGGGCGAGGGCGAGGGCCAGCATGGACACCACTTTGACTCTTTCAGAAGTGATGAACTCTAAGAAACTCGGCTGTGGCTGTTGGCTCTCCTCCGAGCTCGCGTTGAAGTGAGCGTCGTTGGAGGAAACGCGAAGGCGTGGAAGGGCACGGAGAGAGAGTGAAACGCTGGCCAAGTTGAATTCCGTTTTCTTGAAGTGGGGTTTGGGAGAGTGGAGCGCCGCCACTCTGGGGCGGTGCGTTTGGGGCAGCGAGAAGGGTTTGGTGGCGGGAATGATGGCGGAGGACAGCGCAGCCATGGCCGCGGACGGTGGAAGATTGCGGTGGGTAACAGAATTGGGTTGGTCGGTGAGGTGGTTCACAATTACGCAAATGGCCTTCTTTGATATTGTTTTAGTGTGAGTTTAAAGAATATTCAACCACCGCTCGATTCATTGAATTATAATTAAGGACATTAGGATTGATTAATTACTCGTTTACCTTAAGAGGGTACAATCGTCCACGTCATAATCCTTACCTTAAGTATTTATCCTTTCTAGTTATATCAAATATACTATTCTTCATCAGAAATGACACCATTACGTGTCGACACACCACTCCTGCATCATTTAAGTGGCATTTTAATGAGATGACATTGCGTATTATAACACAAAATTATGCAATCATTAATCCACGGCAAAAGGGTAAAAAAGTAATTAGGTTAGGAATTTGAGTGTTGAAAGGGTTTAGGCATACGAAAAATGATAAGAAGCTCTTGTTGCCACATTTTGGGGCTGGAATTCATTTTTTCACATCATTCTCTTTCTATTATAATCTCATTCTCTCTACGCTTTTAACTTATTGTTCTCTTCCATTCTCTTTGACTCTATTGTCCTTCAATTATTTTCATATATTAAATGGGTTTAGGTTTATAAGAAAAAATAAAAAGACAATGAAATCACATATATAAGAAGAGAAGTTGAGTGGTTGTCAAGGTTATTTTGTTACTATTGAGGTATTGAAGTGTTGGGGTTGAATAAGTTTCACCATCACCCTTTGTCTCAATAATAAACTCTTCATTATTGGTCTCTTTTTTATGTAATCTCATTCTTTCTATGCTTTCTCTGATAATTGTTCTCTTTCACTTTTTCAGCATTGTCATCTCGTTATTTTTATACTCTCATCTTACTTTCTTTCTTTATTAATCAATCGTTCTTTTATATTGTCTCACATGTCTATAAATTGTTTCTAGTAATGGTGGTTGTGGTTAGTTACTATTGTTGGAATCATGAAATCTCTAATATTTTTTATAAAAGAAATATACATTTTTTGTTTTTTATTTAAGTTTCATCTTTTACAATGTATGTATTACATGATAGTATCCTATCCAACAAAACCTTGAGATAGGCATATGATGTTGGGTTTTTGTATAAGTTTTTATCAATGTATTGCTTCATGCTTCATCTATTTCTAGTTGCTAGATGCTTATTACCTTTTTTAAAATTATTGCAATCGAACTCCTTAAATGGTTTAGTCATGCTAGACGATCCAAGGCATTAGAGCATCTCATGATCTAGTATTGATTTTGACGATAATAAACATTCCAAGTACTTATTTTGTTGAATTTGGTTTATGCATAGAAATTCTGCAATTTTAGGTATTACACGATCAAAGCAGGGTTAGATGGTTAACGTTGGATGAGACAGTCAACGTTGCATCAAACGATTAAAGTTGCACTAGATGGCCAAAACTGGACTAGAAGGTCAATGCTACATTAGACAGTCAACGATTTATTAAACAATCAATGTCTCATTAGAAGGTCAAAGCTATATTAGACTGTCAACTCTACATTCGATGGTCTAATCTTCTCTTTCGAGTTAAACGGTCCAGTCACTACATTCAACTGGATAACATGTTTCTGAGTTCATTTTAATTCGTTTAATCTTGCTTAAGATTTAATTAATTAGTTTTGAAACTAAATCAAGGTACTAACAAGTTTTTCTAAGAATTAAAATCAACGCGGGAGAACAACGTTTTCAAAATATGTGTTATTGAATTGGTTTATTTTCTGAGTGATTCTAAGTATAACTCTGATTAATTAGATACCAAAATTAAATATTTTATCTGCTCTAATCAATGATTAATTATGCATATGGATTTAGAAACAATTTGAATCAATTCTCATGCTCATTCTTTAAATCCAAGGCAATACATTATATAACTAAATTATTTTGTGAATATATTTTGTTGTATACATCTTATTTATAATATCATAAATTTATAATATTATGTTAATTTATGTCTATATATTTTTAATGTTGTAGAAATTATAATTATAGATGATTAAATGAATATTCATAAAAGACTTGCCCAAAATTAAGATACGAAACTTACTCATGAAAGGAAGAAATATGTTAAGAGGTGGTGATGCGATTGTAAAGATGCAAGTAAATATAAAATTTGTAAACTTTTCAAATAGAAGAGAAAATTTGGCCGATATTGACTCTTTAAATGATAGAGGTAAAGTGGATGAAAAAACATGGTGGATTATTTAGGAAGCTCATGTACCAAAACTTCAGAAAATAACTCTTAAGCTACTTGGACAACTATGTTCTTCTTCTTATTGTAAAAGAAATTATAGTACCTAATCTTTCAAACATTCTTAGAAAAGAAATAAGATGACACCTAAAAGGGCGGAGGATCTAGTATTTGTCCATAATAATCTTTGTTTTCTCTGGAAAAACTCCTCAAACTATAAAAAAGAGAAAACTAAATTATGAGATGTTGCAGGAGATGACTTTTCATTAGATAACAATGAAATTCTTGAGATTACTAACTTATCTCTTGATGAATTAGACTTGGAAGTTGTATTTTTCAATGAGGATGAACAAATGTAAAAGTCAAAACATTATGATTTATATAAGTTTATCTTTAGTTAAATGTTTTTTTATAAATGTTTCTTTTATTCTTTTATATATATATATATATATATTGTCTGTCTTGTACTTATAATTTTCAATTTAACCATATCTATGTATTCGTGTCTGTGTCGTATTCTATACTTCATTGTCAATAATTTCATTTAGAGAGGATCTTCAA
>Ga0209700_104501_pt1 | contig 25023 bp, 11 predicted proteins | sample SiratroredBW_FD_187528 | JGI IMG/M metagenome (GOLD analysis project Ga0209700, IMG submission 187528) | Root nodule microbial communities of legume samples collected from California, USA - Siratro red BW (SPAdes) (version 2) | ecosystem: Host-associated > Plants > Roots > Nodule | place: USA...
AAAAAACTCTTCAACATTGTTTTTTAAAACCCTGATTAATATTGAATAAAAAATAATAATGGTATATAACAATAATATAATAATTTAAATATAAATAAATAAATAAACATTATTAACATCAATAAAAAAAAAAATTGTAGCTGACATCGAAAGTAAAACTTCAATAAAATTTAAATCAAAGTTAATTAAAAAAATAACTTGGACATGTTGTCTAGAAAATAATCATAATTGATATTGTTTGAGAAATACACGACTAATATCAAACTAAAAATAATCTCAATTTTGATATAAGATGAAAAGGATATATTTGACATCAATCGATAATATATTTACATTAATTAAGAAAGCCTTAACTTGTGTTAGTTTGTAAATAATTATGATTTAACATTAATAATAAAATATGTCGGCCAAAAATATAAACATGGTTAATTTTAGTTTTTAGAAATCATTTTCAACTAAACCTATAACATTAAGATTATGACACACAAACTTCTACTAAACCAACAATGTTTTGATTTTCATTAAGACGATAATAATTTGAAACATATATATATATATATATATATATATATATATATATATATATATATATATATATATATATATATATATTATTCATATCTGTGGGTTAAATTTTTGAATTCTTACATCTTAAATAAAATTTGAATTTTCTCAATTTTAAGTTATTTAATTTCTTGTAAAATTTTAATTTGTTTAAAGCTTCTTACTTAAATAATATATCTTATTATAAAATATTTTAATTTTTTTATGACAGTTTTTTTGGATTTTCTATCCAAACATATTATAATTAAAAGATGCATAATGTAGACAAGAAAGATATATAACTTTTTGAAGTGACAATTAGTATAACCTTACTCGTAACTAATATGTAGTGATAACTTAGCAAACATAACAATGTAAAAATCCTTCATAATGTGCATGTATTTTTTTATTCCAATTTATATATGTATACATATAGTTTGTATGAAAAAAACAATATAATCTGAATAATTTTGTAAGTTAATAAGATTTCTTTTACACTCACCTTCATTAATGTTTTAATTAGTTGCTTTTGTTGCTATTCTACAATTGAAAGTATTAATATTCATCAATATTTTCTATAATTAATATTGTTTTTTTTTCTAATATCACCTTTTTAATTTGAATAATTTTGAGGAGGAATTATTTTATATTCCAAAACAAAGGTATAAATATTTATACTATCATTAATTCTAGCAAAAATTATGTCAGAAGAATATCATGTAATTTATCTAATAAAACAATGAATAATAATACTTATTGACTTTTCTGTTTTAATTTTTTTTTTGTAAGTATTGAGTCAGAGGAATTTTTTTATCTGATTTAGGTAGTTTGAGATTTTTTTACTAATTGGATTAAAGTTAACATGGATGGTGTTGTTAGAGGTTTACCTGATTTTTTCTCCTAGAGCATGAAAAAGTTTGTTGGTAGTTTCTCTTCCTTCTTGAGAGTTCAATTTTCTCTCTTTATTAAACTTATCAACACTATTTTAAATAGAGCACACTAAAGATGTTGGCCTATTAAAAAAAAGTGGATTAAGTATTTATCCTTTTGAAAAAATATTGATTTCAAAATTTTACATATTTTTTAGAAAGAATAACCACTATACTAATAAACTTAATTTTTTTTACGGAAAAATAAATTTAACTTTTCTTAATATAATAATTTACCCTGTATCATTATTTTAGAATTTTCTTACAAGAAGTATAGACTGCCTGTATATTATCTGGTCTAGGTTTTTTTCGAGAGTATCCTTACATAGGTTTAGTCTAATCCATGTTTATTTGTTTTTTATAATATATTTATTTTATAAGAAAAAATATTTCTGATATACTTTTGACCCTTTACTATGAAGTAAGAAGACAAAAACTTAAACATAAAAATTTAATTAATAGTATAAAATACAAAATATACTAAAATTACTTGAGAAATTTTTACAAAATCTAAAATATCATTTACAGGTCGTGATTATGCTAAAACCTTAAAGAAAAAAGTGAGATGGAACAACTAGGGAGAAATAAAGAATGGTTGAAAAACAAGATTTGAGTTCAATACAAGACATGATTGGACACTGACTTCAGTGGCCATTCTCAAATTCATAGTTATCATGATTGCTCTTTCTGAACATTCACACACATATATAATCCACTAATGAACAATTTCTAATAAGCTTGTGTTTGACTGAGAAGAAGCAATACAATAGAATATTAGAAAGGCCCTTATGATTTAATTAATTTAAACCACATAAAAGTTTATTAATTTTTTCACATACTTGAATTGATGCAGCCATGTTGGAACAAATAATTGACCCTACAAACCTCATTTGGAGGTGGGAACCTTCTTGGTTATAGTTATCTCTTTTTTTCTTATTTAAATCTTCTAATTTATATATTCTTAAAGTCATTGAAACACTTTGTTTTAGACCGCAAGTGAGCTTGGGTTCTATTTGTTGACTTTTACAATTTTCAAAGGGAACATATATACGGCGTTGCTTTGTTCATACAAAGAAAAAACAAAACCAATGGTGGGTTGGCGTAAAAGGTCCATGTGACCCTGATCCTATTGAAATTTTTCAAAAAATGGCTACACAACAACAAATTAAGTAAATCTTTTCTTCATTAAAAAATAAATAAAATTAAGCAATATGGTTTTTTTCATGGCAAGAAGCATGCAAACGATAGAGAACAAAGATGCCTCATGCATTTATATGTTGTCAAAACGAGCTACTACTAAATATTGAAAGGTTGAGTCAATGTTGATAATTATAAGTTTAACAATTTTAAATATTATAATCGGTTTTAGTTTTCATAAATTAGCTTTTAAGTTTAGGATAATTTGTAGCTTTTTTTCTTAAATTTTTGTTTTAAAATAAATTATTAAGACTCTAAAAAAATTATATTCATTTTGACAGACTGAATTAGGGTTAAACAAAAAAAAAATAAAAATTGACCTAAGAAAATTGAGCCGATCGATGTAAGCTTTTTGGGTCAAACGGAGCCTAAAACAATTACCTTAAAAAGCGTCATCGATATAGTATATGAGTTTTTTTTAAGTTTATATAATTATAAAAGTCCAAAAAAATTGGTCAGCAACGGATCAACATGTCAAACTATCTAATATATAATTAGTAAAAATGGAAAAGTATAATATACAGCATAGTTACATTTTTAAAAGTAATAAACAAAACCATTTTTTCTAATTTTTGAAAATAGATATAAAAATATTTGAACGTGATTAAAAAAATCAAATTCAGCTCTGTTTTTACCAAACTATTTTTGTTTTAAAAATTACATTTAATAATGCAAACTCATAAGCAGCCACTCCAAAGGGAAACTATAAAATGGTTTTGATGTATATTCAAAAGCATACTCATATGAGAGATCGTGAAGAAAAAAGTATTCAATTATTTGCCATAAAGCGTGCTGGGTGATTCAAGTCATCATCATGTATATGTTTCTTTTTGTTTATTTCATTGTTAAATAAACATACAAATTTCGAAATATAAAAATGTGAGAAATATTTGTCTCTTTTGTTAGCAAAAGCCTATAATATATATATATATATATATATATATATATATATATATAAAGTTGACTATTGAAGTGGATGTGAAATATGACACATAGATGCTATAGAAATTAAAATTCTTGCAGCGTTTACTAGTATTCATTGAAAAATATTCATCAAAAGAGCTACGTAGTGTTCGTATGAAAATGATTGATTGCAATTTAGTGCCTAAGATGTGACTATTCAGTAGTTGACATGAATATGTAAAAAAGATGATAGCAAAGGATCAAACCCTAATATATATCTAACTTTTGATGTAAGTAAATGGAGATTTTCTTGGGTATTATTAGTAGTATATTAACTGTAGAATAGTGACATCTATTAAATAATAAGATTGAAGTGAATATGAATTAAGGGTGTGACATGGATCATAGTTCTTTAACCACGTCCCTGTTGTAAGTGCATCCGTTGACAATTAATAATTCATTGATAATTGCGTGGAGTAACAATAGTCACTGAGTTAATATTTATAGAAAGAGTGTGCACATATGGCATTTATATGAAATAATTACCTTGGGTAGTTTTGTTCTTAACGTAATTTGACTTTTAATATACTAGTATGTGTCATTTTCAATCTTTATCCTTCTAAATCTATTTAGGTATTTTAGGGTTTAGAACCCTAATTATATATTTACTAGTTACATTTTCAATGTACTGTACAAATTAATTAAAAATAATATAATATAACAAAAGATAGTTGTTAAGTATCAAAATGAAATAATTAAATCTTAATGAAATAATAATATATAATTTAATATCATTGTTAGGATTTAAAAAAAAAAAATATTAAGAAGATTCATTACCAAGAATTCCTAATATAAAATAACGATTACACTACCTCCAATTCAAAATTATAAAATTTAGTATTTATAGATTTATTTTTCTCATATATATAACTCATTTTTCTTATTTTATTTCTATTTGATGTAAATCTTTAACTCATACTTAAATTCTTAATAATATTCCTAATAATAATATACTTTAACATGTTATGTATCAAAATAAAACAAGGTTAATAATCCTCTCCAACATATAAAAAATATTATATACAACGTTAATAAAGGATTCTCCATTTTAATTGTATAAAAAAATTGTTACTATTTCACCATTTAGGTTTTGTAACTACTTTTTTAAACTCTATTAACTACTCATAACGAAAAAAGAAATCTTCCACACAATAAAAAAACTACCCACAATAAAATTGTAAAAGTTATTTGTTTTTATAATTAAATATTAAATTTTATTCTAATAGTTATTACAATAATAATTTTTAATTTTTTTATCATAAAAAAATTGACATACATCAACTGTAAGATTTTAAAAAATAACTTTAAAATAAAAATGTGTAAGAACCTAGAAAATAAATTTAAAACTTTCAACTCGTATTGAATTCCTAATAATATGTTTTAAAAAATAATTGTTTCTAATAATAGTAATAGTATACTTAATATGTTATGTATCAAAATAAAACAATGTTATATTAGTAATCCTCTCCAACATATAAAAGTATTATATATAACATTAATAAAGAATTCTCCATTTTAACAGTATATTCAAATTCTTACTACTTTAATTTTTAATTAGATCTTTATTAATATAAATCATTTATTAATTTTATTACTTATTTCCTTAAATTGTGTATCACATGCTATTTTATTAACCTTTGATTTTTTTAATTAAAGATCATTATTTCATTTTATCAATATAATAAAGTGTAACAACTTCTTCACTTTAAATATTATTTTGTTTTTTATTTTTCATATACAACGTAAACTAATAAGAATGACAGATGACTATATATTAAAACTGATTTCAATATTTTTTTTTCTCTTGCAGTCTTTGAGTTTATTTATTTTTAAATGTTTTCAAAAGTTAGTTGAATGGAAATGAACTTTTAACATTGGTTCTCATATCAATTATTATATTAAATACTTATCCTTAAGTTAAAAGTTGGATCTAATTCTTTCTATTTAAGCATCAAATTTAAATATCACAATTTAATTATGACTTAATTCATTTAATCTCTATCACATTATAAAACAATTGATGTCCGTCTGTAACAACAGACTTTTAAAACGAATGTTTAACTAATATATAAATAACAAAAACAAAAGGAGATTTGAATAAAAAAATAATAAATTATAGGTTTGTAATATCTTATCAGGCTCTCATAAGTAACAAGCTAACGAAAATTTATAAATTTAAATATATTAATATTATGATAATAAAATTTAAATTTAATTTAATTTACATCATCAATCTATTTATATATTATAACTTATTCTTATCTATAGTTTGAACTTGACAGCAAATTACAAAATATTTTAACATATACGATTATAATATATTTTGAATAACTCTATTATTAATTTTAAAATGTAAAATTTAAATTTAATTTTATTGTATAAAAGTTTAATAATGTAAAATATGCATCGCATTATACTATTGTTTTATTTCTAATCAATAAGAATTTTTTAACATCAAATCCAACTAAACTGTAAAATAGTTCTAAAATATTAAAATAAACTAGTTAATTTTAATAGTAATTAAACTAAACAATTTATAGGTTTAGTTATATTTTTATATTAAAAGCCTAAATTAAATTAGTATAGTTACTAAACTATAGTCTGTGAGTACAATTTTTTTTTTTTTCTTGATAACCAAGATACAACATGAAAAGTTTATACTATTTAACGCCAATGGATAGGACATTAATGATGGCTCCCTACGTAGAGATCACTTTAATTGAGTTATTTTTTATCTAATAATAATAATGATAATTTCGCAAACGCATGGCTGAAGTCGTATATCTGTGTTTAGACACAAATAATATATTATTAGAATGAAAGAACTAAATCTTAGACATATAATTATGTGCGGACAATCAAAACTGAAAGTTTATCTGACTTTCGTAATAAAGTTCAATAATTAATATTTATTCTTCTTATTTTTTTCCAATAAAAATATATAATATAAGATGGAATAACAACAAATAATGTCTCTGCATGAGGATTTGAATCGTGTTTTGTCATTTTAGAGAAATTTCACTACACCAAATCTCTTTGCTATATTTCGTTATTTTAAAACGTAATGAGTCAAACGTAAAAAAGTGGCAACAATTATTCAAACAAACTATAGTGAGCCTGAAGTCGACCAAAATGGCTTTTTGACAGATTAAAATAAGCGATTTTCGTATACGTACTTGACATGTCAGGTTTGTTGCATGGAAATTTTATTTAGAGAAATTTTAAATCACTCCCCTTGTATTCTTATGTGTTATAATATGACTTTTGTAGTTATCTTTTCTTTGTTGGCAGTTACTGTTTTGACCATGGAAGTCATATTCTATCTCCTAAGCATCAACTTTTGAACCGACTTTCATGCAACGCTAATTAAAAATTTTTGTTGGTTTAAATTGAATCACTTTTTTGGGACGATCGATGAATTGATTAAATATTTTGTTTTATGGTGTTATAGTATATAAGGACATGCTTTGATGAAAAGGAATGGAGTTCCATAAAAAGTACAACAAAATGAAAAACAACTTGATGAGTTATCTTGTTATTTGCACCGTTCCATGCCTAGAGAATCATTGGTGACTAACATAACAATGCACAGTAATTTATGACATCAATATTAAAATGAGAGCCACATGAAAGTTGTAAATAACAAATGAGTTTATATTTTTCGAAATGAAAAACAATTTGGACCCAATTCAGTTTATGGAGTGTTAGAGGGGTGGAATGGAGTGTGCATTGATTTAGAAATAGACTATATAACAACCATAGTAATTTATATACATGACAATTTGGTCTTCTTAAGTTAGGTTTGTAATAGGAATGATAAAATGAGTTAACATGCTTGTCGAACCTAAATACTAGACAGCCAATATCTCAATTTCATCTTAAATCAGTACATGAATAAACTTACATAAGAAGATAATAGAATAATAAAAGCTATATTACAAAAAATACAAAAAAATAATAATTAAAATAACATGTCCTTTTTATATGAAGGAGTTCTAAAAGTGATCAAATTTTCTTTTAAGATCATAAATTCTTTAGTTTATTTTCTCAAAAGCTCTTATAAATATTTATCTTTGAATTGTGTAGCTCTTTCTTATTATCTTAAATTTGTAAGCCTATTAATCATTATTGTGGACTTGGGATTGTATTGTGATATCAACAACATCATCATCATCTCTTGGCGGGTCTGGATCATCAGAATGTTATTCATAATCTTAGGATATCCTACCACGTTAGTAGACACCTTAATATTAACATAATTTAGTTTTTTCAATGTTTGTTCATTAAAAAAGTGTGCACCACTTAACATGATCTATACTTAGATAGATTGGTCTAAACCATAATAAATTGTGATGTGTGTGATAAGAATGTCATATATCTTCTTATATTTGTTATTAGGTCCCATGATATGATGTGACCATTTAATGAAAATGTTATTTTTTATATAGATTAGAACATCAAAATATCTTCTTACAATAAATATGCAAAATTGTTATCTTGCAAGTTTAAAATATCTTCTTACAATAAATATGCAAAATTGTTGCTTTGGGAACTCAAAATATACACATATATGTAAATGTTAAAGTTTATATTAATATTCAAATTATCTAATATTTTTGACTTCCACCTTATGTGGTCCCATCATATAACTCAATGTTATATCTTGATCTTACCCTAATTTCTCATAAATGTTGAATATAAATTTTTTTTGTCACTGATACTTTAGACTAGCAACAATAAACCAATTTGTTGGTTTCATTTTGATATTTACCTTATTAATATCAATATACAAATGACTAACTTTTATTATTCTTAAATTTAAGTAAAATACCTTTTAACTTATTCGTAATACGAAATTATACAACTTTTTCGTAATACAAAACTATGTGAGATAAAATGTTTCAAACTTTAAAATTGTAAGTGATATTGTAAATACAAACCTAATTAAGCAAAGTATAAAAGTTCATTTACTTCAAAGGAAGAACTAGCATTGTGTAAAAACTTTTAGCATATTAAATCATTTGATCATGCTTGCTAAAAATCATTTTTAATTTAAAACTTGATCCACCACACGTAGCTTAGGACAATAAACTCCATCAAAAGTTACAAGAGTTTTCCCTTTTCTTGGCACTTCTTTATTTTTTTATCTTGCAAAGACATCACAACTAAATTGAAAAATATGAAACATTTTTCTTGTACAATAATATTTTATGTATTGCAATATACATATATCAAAGTATGAAAGTAACATTGGGCTAAGGTTTAATGGAAGAGGAAAAAAATATATAAAAAAATAGAACGCCATCATCAATTAAAACCCTCAATGTAATCCATTATATTTAAAAAAAAACATATAATTGATTATATTGTTTATTTTGAAATCTAATTGGTTATGGCTTTAAAATGGGACCTTCCCACATTATTGAGCCGTATAATTATACACGAATGACACATTTTGTACAATACACATATATCAATGTAATACAGTGACCACAAAAACATAAGAATGAAACTAATCACATTAGTGAGATCACATAAATGAAGCAACCGAGCCAGGCCAAGGAAAAATTAAGAAAGGAACAAGGAAACACTGACAATGTGAAGCAAATCTAAGCATTCACGGGTTTTTTATGCAAATTACCAATGACTCTGCAAGGTCTAACATTGGACCAGATGTTGATTAAGAAATCTTCTGTCATTTACAGGGTTCGGTAAACTCAACTATGCTCAAAGGGAACAAAACAAAACCATGTTAAGTTTTCAATGCCTCTCGGCAAAATAAGCCACGACTAAACTGTTTCAACTCATTTCCTTTTACCTTTCAATCAATAATTTACTTTTAGTATATTATATTATAGTATATTTATTTTTTATTTTTTTCATTTTCAAGATCAAAATCGGCAAGTTTTACACCACTAGGGAACGTGATGAGGAAAAAAGCACACACCCAAATTATTTTGCAAGTTAAAATAATGAAAGAAATTCACAAAAAGTGATTTCCATGTCAAAAACAGCCAAAATGTTATAAGGATTGAGACAGTGCGAGGCACACACACCAATTCAATTGCTACTTCCTTTCCTATTGGTCAAACAATTTTTATAAATTTTACTTTCCCATCATCATCATTTCCCTATTGATAATAAAGTTAAATTCAAAATTAGTGAAAAACTAAATAAAAAAAAGAATTTAATAAAGTGATGGCCCCACATAACACCCAGTTATGTGCAAGGCTGAAGCCGCCGAAGGTGGCAACTTAGGATTACGTTTGGATTCACGCATCTTATCATCACATATAGATAAATGTTTTTGTTTCATTCACAATTTTATTTTATCCATTACTGTTTAATATTTGTTTAGGTAATAATATGAACGTTTTGACAGGTTAACTAAAATACCATTATTAGATTTAATTGTCACATTTAAATAATTATCTTCATTAAAATTTAATGGTTACGTTACCGTTTTATTTTTAAATACATGCTAGTGAGTTAATAGAGAAAGATCTACATAAGTTATCTTTAATCTTAATTTTTAAAAATTTTGGATATACAGATCCTTTAATTCTTAACTGCACTGCAGAACTTGCTCAGTTATATTTAAAAGTTTAAAATTGTGTTTGGTTAACTTTTTATGTTTCTATAAACATTTTTTAAATTTTGAAATAGTTAAAATAAAGTGAAATAAAATTTGTGATGTGTTGGAAAAATACTTTTTCCACATTTTTATTGGAATTTAACTTTGACACCCACTTAACATTTGAATAAAAAACTATATAAATCCGCGAATGTAATTTCACTATACAAAATAAATGTTCATTTTCTATAACTTTCTGATAAATATAAATATATTATCACTTTCATATTCTCATAAATGCAATATATATATATATATATATATATATATATATATATATATATATATATATAAGCATTTTCCATATTTGAGTCTTATTTGTGAAAAAGGAAAATAAAAGAAAATGATAAAAAAATGTTAATGTGTTTAATGGAAGGGAATGAGAGAATTTTTTTTTAATTATGAGATCCATATCTTACTTTACACCAACTTTCATCTATAAGTATTTTTTTTATCTTTTTCTTAACTATTCTTATTTTTATTTAATTTCTCACCTATTCTATTTTTATAAACTGAGCCAGTTAATTTTTACCACTATAGTTTATTATTCCCTTTCAATTTTTCTCTTTCACTTTCATTAACAAATTGTTAAAGAAAAAATTAGAATTATTTTAATAATATAGAGTGACAGAAAATGATGGGGCCCACGCCCTGCATTATTGTCCATTAAAAAACACTGTATTCACTTCAATTTGCGTCTGAGAAGACTTTCATTACTGTGGGCCCCACATTAAAAGTCAATCTCTCACTTCCCATATTGTATATTATACCCTCTTACTGTTTTCTTAATTATTGCCTTAAAATAATGCTAAAATATTAAAATAAAATAATAAAATTATAGTATTTAGCACGACTGATGAATTTTTTTTAAAAAGTTTCAAAACTAATTTAACATATGTATTTGTGATACGAAATGAAATATTATTTTTCCAATGTTAGTATTAAGCAGAAAGTAACATGATAGAATGCATTTTTCTTTATAATGTTTAAACAATTTGCATTTGCATTTATACAGTGAAGAATTTGTCTAGTGCATGAAACTTTGGTGAGCAATAAATATTACAAAAATGAAATTAGTCTCCAATATAGTAAATTAAGATAAATTTATGCCAGAAAAAGTAAAATATATAGTTTTTGGTAATTATATTTGTGAGTATTTAATATTTTTAAAATTTATGGTTTCCATAATTAAATTACATGTGGCAAATTTCCATATGTTTGATGGAGTCTTCGAGGATTGTGTTTCCCCAGTAGTCAGTTTCTAAAGAATCCAAGGTGTCTCATTTACCAAGATGAATGAAAAGGAAAGGATAAGATTTACATTAAGAATAATAAAATATATATTAATTTTTATAAATCATGACAAAGTTTTAAAATTACCAAATGATATATCATTTCTAAAATTTATTTATTTTTCTATAAATTCAGGTGTCACTGTTTGACTTTAATAATTTTACTATTTAGTACCAAGAATGTAACGACAATTTAAAGTTTGTTCACTGAAAAAAAGAACTTATGATTAGTATTATGAAAATGTATTTTATTGAGTTTGTAGTTAATTAGTATGATTATACTTTGTGTTCCCAAAGAACACCGCAGGTAGTATTTCGAATGCTAGTTGTGAAGTTTCTTTTTAAGCAAGAAAAAAAAAAAGAAAATAAAAAGTTATACTCAATACCAAACTAACAAGCATGCACGTTTATTTACAAATACATATAAAATGTAAAGAGTACAAATTAAAATATTAAAAAAAATTTACGGGTAAACAACAACAATGTTTCAAAATTTTAATTTTTGTTCATTTTTATTAATTATTTTAATGAATTATTTTGATAAAAAAAAATCTTACATTTGGTATTAGGCAAAATAAAAATAGTAATAAAAAAGTATATCTAATTTGACTATGGTTCACCATATATGGTGCTATTTTAGGATGAAAACTCTAACATTTCTTTTAAAGAAATATACTTACATTTCTGGAATAGTTTGAATTTCCCAAGTTGACAAAACAATATCTATATTAGCCATGAATATTCAATTTTCTAAAGCAGAAACTATAGTGAAAATGCAATTAATATTTTATTTGAAATTTTATGAAGTTATAATTTATTATATTGAAAAAGGAAAAAACTTCTTTGATAACGTTACGTTGTTTTAGTTTGATTCGTATCTTTTATACAAAAAACTTAATAAATACTGCTTTTAATGCAGTTCTATTTTAAATTCATGATTTTTTATTGTTACTTATTATTACTTTTTAAACATGAAAATGCAAATTAAAACTAGAGAGATAAAGAAAATTAAAATAATCTTAAAATATTAATTTTATAAAGAAATAATAATAGTTTTATAAAAATTAATCTTTTATGATGTTAAATACCTTTTAATAAGCATGTAAATGAGAAAGAAAAAGGTGATTGACATGATAAAACTGCAAGGATTTTCACCATTCAAGGCTCTCTTATTTCTGCAACTCTTCCGATCATATCAATGGTAATCTTATGTACCTCTTTCCTCATTTATTTTCTTCACTCATAAAATAAAAAAGTTATATAAACAAAATTTTGTAACATTAACATGGCAAGTAAAGTATTTGATACCTGAGGTCTAACATGATGCAGGCCACCTCAACATGGCTAGCACAGATAATTGGGACCCCCAAATGGGTAACATGCGCAGTTGCTCTTTATAATTTAGCATATTCTAATAAATATTTTAAGTTAAATTAAATGTCATCATAATTTATTTTTTAACTACCATAATTTAATAATAAAGTAGTAGCATTTCCAAATTTTCAACTATAAAACATCACAATCAGCAACATCAGCAGTAAGAACCGACAAGGCACCGAGAACAGGAGAGAGAGAAAGTGTGGAGAGGTTGTATTTGCTTGTTGAGATTTGAGACTCATTTCATGTTGGGAAAGAGGATATAAAGAGGTGTGTGAGATTCACACCCTTCATTCATTCACTTTCTTGGGGCACAGATTTCTCATTCAGTGACCCTTTAATCTTTTCTATCCCTTTCTGCCTTTCTCAGCTTCTTGTGTTGTTCTTGTTGTTCTAGTTTGCAGTGCCTCTTCTTGCAACTAAGTTCTTCAACCCCTTTTGTCATGGCTGGGGACAAGGGAAGCATCACTCTTGAAGAGATCAGGAATGAAACTGTTGATCTGGTATATATGCACACACCCCTTCAACCTTTTTGCTTTTCTCTCAGTTTTTCTCTGTCATTAACTGTTGTCTGGAGGGTTGAATGAAAGAATATCAGAGAAAGTGTGTTTCTTTTCTGTGTTTGCTTTGGTGGGTGTCATGTAGCATCATGAATGAATAATGTTTGGTTTTGGTTGGCTTCAAAGTTTCATGCCTTCATCTCAGAAAAAAGTTAGCTTTCATTTCTTGAATTGAATCCATCATGCATGTTTGGATTTCTGATGGGAGTGTTCAAAACCATTTTTACTTTCCAAAGAATTCATATTTCTTTCTTTAATTTTTATATTAGACTTCTGAAAATATATTCTTTAAGTTTTTCTAAAATATAATCTAATTATTTACTTATTTACAATCTTCTTATCCTTTCACCTTTGGGTCCATTTTAGAGGATTTTCTTTAAAACTGGTCTGAGTAACAGTTCTCAGAAAAAAGTTAAATTTTTTCATCATATCTGATATAATTTTTCCTCACCTAACGTTTCATTGCTGAGAAAATTAAGGGTAGAAAGTAAAAAGTCAATAGAGGGAATTTCTGGGGAAGGTAACATGCAAGGAGAGAGTTTTTTTTTTTTTTTTTTAATATCGGAACCGTTACTTTGAAGGAAAACTACAACACTTAATTACAATCATGTAGCAGTGTACAGTGTTTTTAATTGGTCAAAAGATAAGCATGCATGGAAAAGGGGAGGGTTATATATTCGTTTTGTTTTTTTCTTTGTTGAAAATTTACTTTCTTTGTTGGTAGACCAAACGTGTTAATTCTCTCTAGTCACACCTTAATTGCGGATCCAAACATGTGAGATACAGATAAGACATAGACTTCAACACGTCTATAGAAAATTAATTCATGTGTGTTCATATTGGTGTACATGGAGGATTGGTATTATCACTTTCTTTAAGGCATGTTTTATTGATTAAAATTATTTGAAAGATAAAAAATTTAAAAGGGTCTTAAAAAAAACTGTATAATAATCTTTTAGAGATTTTTTATTTCATAAAATGAATAATTTGTATTAATTTAATATGGTTTACTAAAATAAAAAGGTGTGATTTTTTTATTCTTTTGTTATTTTTGTTATCACTTCATCTTTCATGTGTGTGTCTTTCTCTGTCTATGCCTTGTTTGGTGGGAAGGAATTTAAAGTACTTTTCCGTGGTACTTTGGCCTTTTAAAAATATTGTGTGGATCATGACCCTTGGGATTAACCGTTTTCATAGTAAGTCTCAGATTCAACGGTTGTGACAGTGGGGGGGTCCATGCTTGTTTGGATTCATGAATGGGTTGGGTTGTGAATTGACCACTTTGCCCTCACTATGAAGTTTCAGCTTGTTAGGTGTCTATTGCTATAATGATAGAATAAAGAAAAAGTGATTTTAATTAAATAGAGACCAAACGGACCCCAACTTGTCCAACATGTGAAAGCTGTTATCAGGCGCCAATCACATGGAGAGATAGCTGTACTGTCCACTCTACTTCATACTTTCCCATAATATATCTTTTCTGAAATAATTATGTCTTTAAACATTCATTAAATATTAAAGAGGCTGAAATAATTACTGTCAGATTCTTTCAGTTTAAAATTGATGTTTCAACTGTTCAAAATTTGTAACTAATATTATTCTAATGGACAGTTCCATGTTAAAGTTGCATGTTAGGTATAAAACATGTTATTTCATTAAATACTTAAAAGTGGCTTTTATAGTACTTCTTGTTTTTAATATTTTTTGTTTATGGGGGTTTAAAGTTACATCTTTGAAACTTGTGGTTCATAAGGATTTTTATTATTATTTGGCTGAGCAAGTTGTTCTGAAGTGGGGTTTTATTTATATATTTTTTTTTTCAACGAATAGGATTAGGATTATGGGTTTTTAGTCAAGGAAAGCTGGTTCATACTCGCAGTGTTGTGTCCCTGTTGAGGCATGTGCAGCATTTGGCATGATTTGACTATAATTGGATTTTTGAAGATAATTCTTTTGAAAGATAAAATAAGACAAAGTTAGATCATAGTAGCCTCATAAAGATCATATAAAAAGCTAACATAACTTTATTATCCTATAAAAGTATATACAAAATTAAAATTTCAATTTTCTGAATTGATTTATAATAAGAACTTTAATTTATTTTTAACCACTAATTTAATTCAACTCAGACTGCGCAAAAAAAAAAAATTCAAATAAAGTACAATAATTTTGTTTGTATGTGTAGTGTGGATAATGTATATATGTTAAATCAAATTCAATTTTTTTCTTTTATCAAAATATTGTAGAAGAAGTCCAACTGTCCTACACTACCACCGTCACCCCTCTTCATGTTATGATTGTACTTGTATGCATGTGTGAGGTTACCAAATTTTGGAAACATAAAATATTGAAAGGAAATATGAATCTGATTGATTCATAATATGCACATCATTGTTTACTAAAAGATCTCAGTTATGTACAATAATAATCCCTTATCAAAGAAAGGAAATGAAGGAAAACTTTTGTCATTGATCCAAAAAACTATGGAAGCAAAAGCTTAGTTACATATTAAGAGGAATCTGTTAATTAAGGAGACTTTTATTTTTTTTTCTAACAACACTGTGTTTGATGTGTTTATAGGAACGTATTCCAATTGAGGAAGTGTTTGAGCAATTGAAATGTACCAGGGAAGGTTTGTCCTCCACGGAAGGAGAGAACAGGCTTCAAATATTTGGACCCAACAAACTAGAAGAAAAGAAGGTTCTTACTTTATGATATATAATCGCTAACATGTTTAGGTACAATGATTAAGTGTAATTTCTGATTGATAATAGTTGTAAATGTAATGATGTACACAGGAAAGCAAGTTCCTCAAATTTCTTGGGTTCATGTGGAATCCACTTTCATGGGTCATGGAGGCTGCAGCTATTATGGCAATTGCTCTTGCAAACGGTGAAGGGAAGCCTCCAGATTGGCAAGATTTTGTGGGTATTGTGTGCTTGTTGCTGATCAACTCCACCATCAGTTTCATTGAGGAAAATAATGCTGGAAATGCTGCTGCTGCTCTTATGGCTGGTCTTGCTCCTAAAACAAAGGTAACACAATTCAAATTTGTGTCTTCCAACTATATGACATTAAGAATGTACTAGTTTAAACATGTGTCCATGTCTCACAAAAATGTTCATGCTTTTGCAGGTTCTTAGAGATGGTAAATGGAGTGAGCAAGAAGCTGCAATTCTAGTCCCGGGAGACATCATCAGCATCAAGCTAGGTGACATTATACCTGCTGATGCTCGTCTTCTAGAGGGTGATCCTCTTATGGTTGATCAAGCAGCACTCACTGGGGAGTCTCTTCCAGTTACCAAGCATCCAGGGCAAGAAGTGTTCTCTGGCTCAACTTGCAAGCAAGGAGAAATTGAAGCCGTTGTGATTGCAACTGGTGTGCATACCTTCTTTGGAAAGGCTGCACACTTGGTGGATAGCACCAACCAAGTTGGACATTTCCAGAAGGTTCTTACAGCAATTGGGAACTTCTGCATCTGTTCCATTGCGGTTGGTATGCTAGCTGAGATCATAGTGATGTACCCAATTCAGCACCGCAAGTACAGGGATGGAATTGACAACCTGTTGGTGCTCTTGATTGGAGGTATCCCCATTGCTATGCCTACCGTGTTGTCTGTGACAATGGCCATTGGTTCTCACAAGCTCTCTCAGCAAGGTGCCATCACCAAGAGAATGACTGCCATTGAAGAAATGGCAGGCATGGATGTCCTTTGCAGTGACAAGACAGGAACACTCACCCTCAACAAACTCACTGTTGACAAGAACTTAGTTGAAGTCTTTGCCAAGGGTGTGGACAAGGATCATGTCATCCTTCTTGCTGCCAGGGCTGCCAGGACTGAAAACCAGGATGCCATAGATGCTGCCATTGTTGGAATGCTTGCTGATCCTAAAGAGGTTTGGCCTATTTACTAAAATAGAATGATTTTAAGAATGTGTAGATAATTAAAATCTTAGCAAACAAGCCAAGATATTTCGAAAGCCATTTCTTTAGCACTTTGTTTCTGGATAATATCTTAAACAAATGCATTCTAAATATCTCTTCAATTTCATCATTTACTGTTCTTGAGTTCATTATAGAAATATTCTGGCATGAATTATGTGAAAATATGTATGTATGCCTTGTGCAGGCAAGGGCTGGGATAAGAGAGGTGCACTTTCTACCATTCAATCCTGTTGACAAGAGAACTGCTTTGACTTACATTGATGCGAATGGAAACTGGCACAGGGCAAGCAAAGGTGCCCCTGAGCAGGTAACCTTGATCAGTTTGTTCATAATTTGTGAGACTTATAGTTACTCCATTGGTGCTGATGTATTTATTTTGGTGAACAGATTATGACCCTGTGTAACCTCAGGGACGATGCTAAGAAGAAGGTCCATGCTATCATTGACAAGTTTGCAGAAAGAGGGCTTCGTTCACTTGCTGTTGCTAGACAGGTTTTAATAGCTACCTAGTCTTCATGTTTGAATTTAATTTTTGGTAAACCTTCATTTCCCTTCACTAAAGTAAGCCTTCATGTTTACTCACTGATACTTCTACAGGAAGTTCCTGAGAAAACAAAAGAAAGTGCTGGTGCTCCATGGCAGTTTGTTGGTTTGTTGTCACTGTTTGATCCCCCTAGGCATGACAGTGCTGAAACCATTCGCCGAGCTCTTAACCTTGGTGTCAATGTTAAGATGATTACTGGTAACTAATCTCCATCATTCCAGTATCTGTAGGAAGACTAGATTAGCAATAAAGTGCAACGTTTATTATCAGACATTCTTAATTTAATATCATAAATTTTGTTCTTCCCCCTAGGTGATCAACTTGCCATAGCTAAGGAAACTGGAAGGAGACTTGGAATGGGAACAAATATGTATCCATCTGCTTCATTGCTTGGTCAGGACAAAGATGCAAGTATTGCCGCACTCCCTGTAGAAGAGCTGATTGAGAAGGCGGATGGATTTGCTGGAGTTTTTCCAGGTTTGTACTCTTGAATCAGCTCACTATTATCTTCTTACTATTGCCTTTTGCCTCTACTCTTGTTTAAAAATGTGTAACAGATAGTTCATTATATCCTTATTATATTCTATTTTTTGTACTATAGAGCACAAATACGAAATCGTGAAGAAGTTGCAGGAGAGGAAGCACATCTGTGGAATGACTGGAGATGGTGTCAATGACGCTCCTGCATTGAAGAAGGCTGACATTGGAATTGCTGTTGCCGATGCCACTGATGCTGCAAGAAGTGCTTCTGACATTGTCTTGACTGAACCTGGATTGAGTGTTATTATAAGTGCAGTCTTAACTAGCAGAGCTATTTTCCAAAGAATGAAGAACTATACGGTTTGTTGCTTCTTCTTTCTTGGTATACTTGTGTTTTTTTCCAGCTAAGATGTTGAAAATTAACTCCCGATGCCTTTATCTTTTCATTTCAGATATATGCAGTATCTATCACAATCCGTATAGTGGTAAGTAGAGAGTGTTACTGCGATTAAATAAGTAAATCATTAAGTCAAGGAATGAGTATTGATCAGTTTGGATTTTCTCTTTCTCGATGCAGTTTGGCTTCATGTTCATTGCACTGATCTGGAAATTTGACTTCTCCCCTTTTATGGTTTTGATTATTGCCATCCTGAATGATGGTAAAATTCTTACTTATCTGAAATATATACTTGATACCTTCTTTTACGATAATTGAGAACCGTGATCTAATCAGTACTGTCAAACTATTAGGAACAATCATGACAATTTCAAAGGACAGGGTTAAGCCATCTCCCCTACCTGATAGCTGGAAACTGAGAGAAATATTTGCTACTGGGATTGTGCTAGGAGGTTACTTGGCACTGATGACTGTTATATTCTTCTGGGCAATGAAAGAGACTAGGTTCTTCCCTGTAAGAAACTTTTACCTTTCATTGCTTCCACATTGCATTTTAATGTTCTTGTTTTGGCTCAAATGTCTGACACCAATCCCTCCCTTCATTGTCACTGAAGGATAAATTTGGAGTTAGAGCAATTGATCACAGTCCAGATGAAATGACCGCTGCTTTGTATCTACAAGTCAGTATAGTTAGCCAGGCTTTGATATTTGTAACCCGTTCACGCAGCTGGTCCTTTATTGAACGCCCTGGATTGTTGTTAGTGAGCGCTTTCGTTATTGCTCAGCTGGTAAGGATGATGATCTTCCATCATATCTGCTAGAGTTGGATTTATGGAACTGAAATGTGATCATCTTAGAGTGTTAATTGTTTCATTATAAGAATTATGAGAGAAGGTTGGGTTGATGTTTTGAGCTTATGGTCTTGCAGATTGCTACATTACTAGCAGTGTATGCAAACTGGGGATTTGCAAGGATCAAAGGAATTGGTTGGGGTTGGGCAGGAGTGATATGGCTCTACAGTATTGTCTTCTATATCCCCCTTGACGTCATGAAGTTCGCCATCCGCTACATCTTGAGTGGCAAAGCTTGGTTGAATCTCCTTGAGAACAAGGTACTTACATAGTTCATTCACTTTTACTTATTCTGTAACTGTGAAGTTTCTTTGAATAGGTTTCAGATTTGATACTGTTGTTTCAAATTGTTGGTGACAGACTGCCTTCACCACCAAGAAAGACTATGGTAAAGAGGAGAGGGAAGCTCAATGGGCTCTTGCTCAGAGGACCCTTCATGGACTTCAACCACCAGAAACTTCTAGCATCTTCAATGAGAAGAGCAGTTATAGAGAACTGTCTGAGATTGCTGAGCAGGCCAAGAGAAGAGCTGAAGTTGCAAGGTAAGCAACCACATTTTTTAAGGTTATCATGGCAATTACGTAGTGCAATTTCTCTAAAATGAGCAATCATGTTATATGATAAGGTAAAGAATATGTGATTTTGATGAAAAAAATTACTAACTTTACTTACCCTTTTTCAGACTAGCCACAATATTAATAACTGTATAATTGATTCATTTCTTTCCGTGGAACTAATACATGAAATTTCTGTCTTTTTGACCTACCCTTTTCAGGCTTCGTGAGCTTCACACACTTAAGGGACATGTTGAGTCTGTGGTGAAGCTGAAAGGTTTGGACATTGACACAATCCAGCAGCATTACACCGTGTAATAAACAACACAAGAAGTTGTAGATAGAAAAAGGGCCAAAATTGAATGTTTTAAAGGAACGGAGAGACAAGGATAAGGCCAAACTATTTATGCTTACTAGGTAGGGAGAGGAAGCCTGTGATATATCCATCTCTCTCATTCTGTTTATCTTTTTTTCCATGTATTTTCAGATGTTTTAGTCTAAATTTTTGCTTTGATGCTTGGGGAAAAGTGGTGTTTACCTTCAATCCTAGTTTTTCACATGCTTTTGAGTCCTTCATCAACTAGGGTTGTAATGTTTAATTTGTCACTTTAAAGTGGCTGTGACTGAACAATGAGGTTATTGGGAATTTTGTGGTGGGAGAATAAGAGTTTATGGAAACTTTAACGGCATCATGCAAAATTTGGAACTTTGACTTTGTCTTAACAAAGGCTTTTTTTCATGTTATTTGGAAACACTAGCACCAGAAAAAAAAAAATGCAGTTCTAGGGAATGAAATAAAGGCCACCAAATTTGTGTTATGCGATTCAAAACCTGTGTTCTAGAAATGCAGAGACTTGTATTAGTATTCAGTTTAGCAGTTAACTAAGTTGTGCCTAATTGAATATAGGCGCTGCATTTCTTTTAAAAAATCATCATAATTTGGTAACTATGAAAGGCAGAATATGATGAATTCTAACTTGGTTTCATAAAAATAAAAGAATTTGCTAAGGCGTGTAACAGCAAAAGTCTAAACATAAGATGAGTATTGCTAAGGCGTGGTAGAGGAGAAAGGTGTGTGTCAACTGCAGAAGAAAACTATTTTAAAGGAGAGCGATGCTTAGTATATATATATAGTATTTACATAGCAAAGAGAAATTATAAAACTAAACTAGTGCTGTGTTTGGACGGATGGATATTGAATTGGTATAGATTTGAGGAACTGAATTTGTATAGATTTAAAAGGATTAGAAGTAGTAAATTGGATTATTTAGATAAAAGAAATAGATAAGAAAATTTAAGTGAAAAGATTGTGAAGATTTGTGAGTGATAAAATAGGTATGATTGATAATTTACATGTGTTTTATTAATAAAATTTTAAGGTTATAATTTTATTGTTATGATTAAAATTAATTTAAAATAAAATATAATTATTTATTTATAAAATTAATTAATTAATTATTGTTTTAATAAATTTATTTCAATTATTATTTTTTATTAAATTTATTTTAATTATTACTATTTTTATAATTAGTATTTATAATTTTTATTATTCTTATTTGTATTATTAATTTATTATTATTATTATTATATTATATAGATAAACGATTACATTGATGATGTAATCGGTTATGTCATAACATAATTGATTAATCTAATCCCTTATATTATAAATTTTATAAGTAATCAATTACATCATAAATATAACATAATTTATTTACTTAACTGACTGATTATTGGTATACATAATTAATTAAACTTTCCATACTAATTTAAGTGACTGATTATTTGTGTATATAATTAATTGAGTTTCACCTGCAATTTTTTTTTTTTTCATTTAGTCATCAAGTATTCTTTTAAGTTATTTGCTAACGTAGTGAAAAATTATTCAAAAGGGAGTGATATATTTGTAAATTAATAAATTGTGATAAGAATCGAAAATTTCATCTTTTTGCAATCTTACAAATCACACTTTATTAATCGTCGTGAATCATCTACCTTCAAATCTATTTGCATATACAATTGAACCATCTATCCAAACACAGTATTAAAAAATAAACCTAAAAGTAATTAGGTAATAATTATAATTATTTTATTACCAAACTTAAATTATCAAGGGTTGGAAAAGTAATTTTCATTAGTTTTAAATTATAGATAAAAGTAATTTTCATTAGTCTTCAATTATAAATATAAATATATTGGTGTCTCTTTCACTAGTTGTTACTTAGTTTTTAGCACCATTTATTTCTCTCCTTTTAGATTTACTATTACTATTTGTACTGTAAAATATATTTTTGAATCATGCGACAATAATATTCTTAAATGATTTGTAACTTGATTATTTAAATTTTTAAATAATTGAAAAATAAAAGTATTTAAAAGTGTAGTAAATAAATATTAATAAAATGAAATATATATTTATAAAATCCTTTTTAATTTTAACATTATAAACTGTAATAACTATATTGAGAATAATAGTTAGTGTTTTTTTTTTATAAATTATTTATTATATTTAATAAGGAGATGTTTTAAAACTCAATACAAGCATTAGGTGATTATCATGATTTCTTAATATAATTAATATTTTAGACATTGAAAAAGTTAAACCGATGACTATACAACATCGTATTTGACTACATCATCCTTGTCCTAAAAGAAATATATATTTGTTACCTTTTATAGAAAGTTATATTTCATTTCTATAATTTTTCATGTAATGAGTATATTCATCCTTATATTCATATCATCTAAGTATTTGTTAAACAAATTCTTTTAAAAAAAATTAAAACAAAGAATATATAACAGGATTTTATAATTTTCAGTTACAGAAGAGTCAATCATTCATAAAAAAAGATGAGAGAAGATTCAAATCTTTATTTTTCTTAACTTTTTGTGTAACACTGTATTTGTTATAATAAATTAAAATACTAATTTTACCCTAATTTACGTCTGGTAAACTAATAGAATAATTTATCGAAAGAAAATTATATTTACAAGAAATTAGAGAATGTTTCCCCACCATGACCAAGCAAAAGTTGGTAAATAATTGTAATTAATCAATGAACTTTGGATACCAAACTAACGATTGTGCCCGAATCTAGTGGATTTCTTTTTACACCTCGTAATTTCTTTTTTCATCCTCATATATATGAAAATCTCCACTATGTCCTTGTGGTTTGTGAAAAATTGTGCCATCCGAAAGTATTTTTTTATGTTCGGATTGTATTATATGATTTTTTATTTTTACTTTTAAATTGTGTACTTCAGAAACTTTTTATTTTTAGATTATGTAATTTAGAAGTTATATTTTTTACTTTTGAATTACACAATTCATAAGTTTTTTTAATTTTAGATTGTGTAATTCAAAAATTATTTTTGAATTTTAAATCATATAATTGGAAAGTATTTTTTTCATAAAAGAAAACTTCTTATTTACAAAATTTAATTTTTTTTTTAAGTTTAAAATTGTGTAATCCATGAGCTTTTGTGACTTCCAGACACATTCCAAAGGTCTTTTTCGATTTCTTCATAAATTTTTATAATTTCTAAATTATGTAATTCAGAAATTATTTTTTTCACTAAAAAAACTTTTATGTTATGTAATTTAAAACTATCTTTCTAATTGCATAATTCAAAAATTTGATGCAAACCTTATTTTAAATTACGCAATCCAAAACATTTTCTTCGATGAGTTCCATGACACAATGCATGCAAGAGTAGCGACAAAGGGTGAGATGATGGGAAGGACAATAGAGACAATTAGATCTTTTCACCATCTCCATGAGGTACACATAGAAAAACTGAGGGTGAAAAAGGGAAATTTCTTCCTGCACCCCATTAGCCATATAATATATCACAATTGTCTGTCAGAAATAGAAAAGGTAAAATTGTTGCAGCTGCATTTTCCAGCAACGACAGTGTTGGTGGACGTAAGTGGTAGAAGAGAAGATTGTCTGGCAGTATTTTGAGGTAAATAGGTTTATGTTTGGATACTTTAATGGCTGTTGTAAGGGTGTAGAGGGATTACTGAAATAGGTTAAAAGCGATTTTGTTATGGAAAACAAAATTCGTAGAGGCTATGGGGGTGAGAAATCATCTTACAGAAAACCATTTCTGTAGTGGTGCCAGGGTGTAAAAAATGCTTACGGAGAAGTATTTCCGTAATGGAGATGAAAGTGAGAAAGTGATTTACAAATAAGGTTTTCCGTAAGAGAGAGTTTCAATAATATAAAACCCTCTTACGAAAAACGTTTTTCATAATACAAAAACCTCTTACGGAAAATGTTTTTTCATAATACAAAAAATTCTTACGAAAAATGTTTTCCATAATACAAAACTCTCTTACAGAAAAAAAAATTTCATAATACAAAAACCTCTTACTGAAAATGTTTTCCGTAAAAGATTTCACACTTCCACAACCCAATCTTTGCTAAAAAACGTTTTTCAGTATATCTTAACTTTTTTTTATCTTCATTAACAAGGCTATCTATTCACATATTCTGATGATGCAGGAAGTAAATGGGAAGGTGCAGGAAGCAATATCCGTGAAAAAGAATGGTAAACCTAGATACCATTTGATTTTTTTTTTCTTACCTGCATAAGGTTGTTAGAGCAGCAAAAAGTTCAATCACGTATAGCCTGCTTGGAACAGATACAATACAGTAGACATACTTCTTTTCAACTCATTCTTCAACCACTCCCATACTTTAGTCCCCCATGCTATAATATAAAAAAAAAAAAAAAAAATTAACTAGAAAAA